>Ga0224528_1000110_pt1 | contig 67585 bp, 62 predicted proteins | sample CBST25metaG_2_FD_179888 | JGI IMG/M metagenome (GOLD analysis project Ga0224528, IMG submission 179888) | Peat soil microbial communities from Stordalen Mire, Sweden - C.B.S.T25 | ecosystem: Environmental > Terrestrial > Soil > Wetlands > Peat | place: Sweden: Norrbotten County, Stordalen Mire...
GGATATCGGCTGCGGCGAAGGGTATTACACCTCGGTGCTGGCGGAATTGCTGACGAGCCGTTGCGCCGATAATCAGGTCTATGGACTGGACATCGCCAAAACCGCGGTACGCGCCGCGTCAAAACGCTATCCGCGGGTGAACTTTTGCGTCGCCTCCAGCCAACGCTTGCCATTCATGGATAACGCTCTGGACGGCATGCTACGGATTTACGCGCCTTGCCAACCCGTCGAGATGCAGCGCGTTCTCAAGCCCGGCAGCTTTGTGGTTACGGTTGCGCCCGGACCTCGTCATCTTTTGCAGCTTAAAGAGCGGATCTATCCCCAGGCGAAACTGCATCCCTGGAAGGACGAACATATGCCTGGTTTTTCATTGGCGGGAGAGGAACAGTTGCGTTTCGACATGGTATTACCCGGCGAGGCGGCCGGCGCGCTATTGCAGATGACCCCTTTTGCCTGGCGAGCCAGCCAGGAAGCGGTAAACGCACTGATCGGGCTGGCGGAATTTCCCTGTGAAACCGATTTCGTTATCCGCGTCTGGCGGCGTGACGTCGATTAGCTGCCGAGGGGCGCCAGGGAGCCGATATGGCTATACAGCAGATTAACTCCGATACCGATCAGGACTATGCCACCGATAATCTCCGCCTTTTTACCCAGGATGGGTCCGATAAAGCGGCCTAGCAACATGCCCAGCGTGGCCATAAGCATGGTCGACAACCCGATAATCATCGCGGTATGGACGATATTCACCTCGACAAAGGCCAGGCCGACGCCGATGGCCAACGCATCGAGACTGGTCGCGATAGCGGTGAAAATAAGCACTTTCAAACTGTGCTGACCGATGGGCGGCCTGAGTTCAGACGGCTTCCGGAAACCGCCCACCATCATGCGTAAACCAAGAAAAGCCAACAGGATAAACGCCACCCAATGATCCCACGCCATAATGTAGTGGCTGGCAATCAAACCGAGGGACCAGCCAATCAGAGGCGTAACGGCTTCAATGATGCCAAACACCAGACCGGTGCGTATTGCTTCGCGGAAACGAGGATTGTGCAGCGTGGCGCCTTTACCAACAGATGCGGCGAATGCATCCATCGACATGCCAAAAGCCAGAATTAAAGTCGCAGAAAGGTTCATACAATAGCCTCGGCTGGGAGCCAATATCCACGCTTCCCCATCTCCCAACCTAACGATGGTTCGTCGTGTCTATAGTCTCGCCAACCACCCTGGTCGCCCGTACCACGTTTCGAACTGCAACGAGTATGTTGATACGGACATTTCCATTAAATTATGGAAACCGGCTACTCCCTAATGACGGATCAACATTAGCATATTAATTCCGAATAAAACAACTACAAAAATAAAAGGGGTTTAGACCGGTAACTGATAATTATTTTCATTGAAACGACTTTTGATCTATTTTGTTGTGCGGAAAATATCCATATCCAATGACTGGGAAATAGTAGGGAACACCATGAGGAAAAATAGCCAAGGCTTTATTGTTAACAAAAAGTTAATTCATTTCCAGCAGAAAGTGATATATTATTTCCAGATCATCAAGATGTTTGACTTTTATCAACAACCGTCTTTTTTCCAGATCGATCACCAAGAAACCATCCTCGGATAAATTCATATTTTTTATGCGGCCATAGCGGATAAAGAAATTCGCGTAAAAAAATCCCTCTTGTTTAAATACCAATTTTGGCCGACGAATATAGGCCAAATAAACTGCCATCAGTATCAAAACGAGTAATAACGTCGTTGTTAAAACAGTGCCGCCGGCGATGATATTCTGATAAATCAGGATGGAAACCAGACCGATGAAAATCAGAGCATCGACGCGGTTCAGCCGATGCAGGCCAATTTTCAACCTGGTTTTTCCTTTGAGTATGAAGTCAACAATGAACTCATCATATATGGCAAACAAGAGCGCCAACGCGATGATAACCAGCAAGCAGATATCAGTGACAGACATCTTTCCTCCCAATAACACATAAAAAAACCGGGGTTAAATCCCCGGTTTTTCGACAGCTTGAATTACAGACCCAATAGGCCAATCCAATAACCGAATATACCAATGACGAAGAAGCCAATGATAATCCACAGTGCATTGATTTTATGACGCAGCAGCCACATACAACCAAAGGTCAGCAATAACGGCACCAAGCCTGGCATTAACGCATCCAGAATGGTTTGTATGGTTGTTACTGTGGTTTGACCATTCTGATTGGTAATGCGCGATACCACTAAAGGTATATTGACATGGGTCCATTTATTAACCAAGGCCCCCATGACAAACAACCCCAGGATAGAAGCGCCTTCAGTCAATTTCTGCAGGAAGCCGCCGCCCATATCGTTAACGATATCGATCCCTTTGCGGTAACCATAGGCAACCCCATAGTAACGCACCAACAGACGAACCAAGTTGAACAGAACAAAGAACAGCACAGGACCCAGCAAGCTACCGCTCATGGCGATACCAGCGCCCAGCGCGGCAAACACCGGACGTGCGGTACCCCAAAAAATCGGGTCGCCCACACCGGCCAACGGTCCCATCAAACCGACTTTCAGACCATTGATGGCCGCATCGTCGATAGGCGCGCCATTAGCGCGTTGTTCTTCCATTGCCATGGTCACGCCCAACACCGGCGCCGCCACAAAGGGTTGGGTGTTGAAGAATTCCAGGTGGCGTTTGATGGCCTGTTTACGGGCGTCGTTGTTTTCCGGATAAAGGCGACGAATTACCGGCACCATCGAAAAACAAAAACCCAGGGCCTGCATCCGTTCAAAGTTCCATGATCCTTGAAAAAGGTTCGAGCGGTAAAATACTCCACGGATATCGCCCGGAGTCAGTTTCTTTGGACTATTTGTAGTATCGACCATTTTTCTCACCTTTTAATCAAGTTCATTGTCAAGATCGTTAGCACCCTGGGATGGCGTATTCTGACCACCCTGCGGCCGATTATATTTCGGGCTCAACTGGATGTAGAAGATGGCCATAACCACGCCGATAACACCAAGAGCAACCAGGTTGAAATTGGTGAAAGCCGCGGTAACAAAACCCAGGAAGAAGAAAGGCATCAGATAGCCGGCGCGCATCATGTTAACCACCATTGCGTACCCAACTACCACAATCATGCCGCCCGCAATCGCCAGACCGTTGGTGACCACCGCCGGAATGGAACTCAGTACGGCATGGACGGCATCTGTACCTACGGATATGGCCACGATAAGCGCCGGAATCGCCACACGCATGGCCTGCAAGAGCAGGGCAAAAATGTGAAGGTAGGTAATGGCTGTCAGATTGCCTCGTTCCGCGGCGCTATCGGAGGCATGTTGGAATGCCACGGTCAAGGTACGAACGATAATGGTCAACACCTGACCTGCGGCTGCCAACGGGATGGCCAGCGCGATACCGGCGCCGATGCTTTGGTTGCCGGCAATGACAAGAATGGTGGAAATGATAGATGCCAATGCGGCATCAGGTGCAAGTGCGGCACCGATATTCATCCAACCGAGGGCAATCATCTCCAATGTACCGCCGATGATGATCCCGGTTTTCATATCACCCAGCACCAGACCGACTAACGTACAGGCCACCAACGGACGGTGGAACTGAAACTCATCCAGTACTGACTCCATACCGGCTATACAAGCTACGATAAAAATCAGCACAATTTGAAGCGTGGTGATCTCCATTGCACTTCTCCTCAGACAAACGTAAGAGAGCGGTAAATGATTTCCGCGGAAAAGAAATACGCTCTTGATTGTTAATTTTCGGCTAAATTTATTTACCGAGTTTGGTGATCATATCCATTATTTTTAGCGGCGAATCAGATGAAACCTTACGGGCTTCCAGCTCAATCCCCAGATCATTTAACTTATGGAATGCGACAATGTCTTTTTCATCAACGGAAATGGCTCCGTTCACCTGGGTTTTGCCCTGATGGAATGCCATACCGCCGATATTCACCGTGGTAATTTTTACTCCGGCTTCCACCAGTCGCAGGACATCGGTTGGGTTGGTAAACAGAAACATGACCCGATCTTTGGCGTAATTCGGGTTTTCATAGACGCGAATGGCTTTCGCCACATCAACCACATGTGCGGTTACGCCTGGAGGAGCCACTTGAGTCAACAAGGTTTTACGCACGGTATCGGCGGCGACTTCATCGCTGACGACAATGATACGTTTAACATTGGTTTCTTTGGTCCAACGGGTGGCTACTTGTCCATGAATCAAACGGTCATCAATACGCGCCAAAGCGATGGTCATATGACCGCCGTTAGCGTGTTGAACGGGCGTGGCAGCGGCTTTCGGCGCGGCAGCGGGTGTTGCAACAGACGCTTCAGGTGCTTTTAATGCTTTGACGCCGGCGCGTCCGGTTTCCAGCGCAATTTTGACCAAATCAGCAAAAGCCGGCTTGTCATCACGCGCCATAAACGTTTCAGCCAGCATAGGAATATTGACGCCGGTTACAACTTCATAGTTTTCTTTGTCGACAACAATACGGCTAGCGGCATTAAACGGACTGCCTCCCCAAGTGTCGACTAAAAATAATACCCCTTCTTGGGTATCAAGATGGGTCAAACGTTCTGTATATTTTTCAATCAGTGTTTCAGCGTTTTCCCCGGGAACAAAATCAATCCAAGCGACGTTACTCTGTGCGCCTAATATCATTTCAGCCGTTTTAAGCAGTTGCTCGGCCGCTGACCCGTGAGTGCCAATTACGATAGCAATACTCACTGGATACCTCCTCTGTTAACAAATTGGGTTAAGCAGTAAAACCGCCTGGCGTTGTGGTGCTGTAAGCTGTCAGTGGTTACTTCTTAGCCAGGGTAATAATCCACCCTGTTTGAGTTTCGTCATTGAGACTGGCCGTTTCAGACAGATAAACTTCTCAATAACGAGTAAACGCGATTTATTTTAGTGTGTAAAAAAATAAAAATTGTGACGGCGCTCAGTAATTTGTGCATGTAACAACTAACCATGGCACAAAGGAGTGTAGGCGTTGGTGATGACAACTTGCAGACAAAAGAGGTTTTGTTTGTTTACAAACAGTCGTTGAGGATAACAAATGGTGCTAACCCAGGAATGACGGGGCTTTGAAGCCATGGCCCATGAATAAGTAACAGGCATATTGATTGTGCCGACAGGAGTCAACCTTTTCCGGCGCTGCTTCAAAAAATTGGCTTTTATTTTGGCAACAGCACTATTTCCTCAAAGCATTTCTCCAAGACTGATTAAAGACTAATCAGAATCGATGCCGATAAAATCTGCGGAGGTTTGTGCTGCGTAAAAAAGCGGCTGATGGGAGTGATGATGGTGGGGAGATGAGTCCGTAGCGCTGGATGATAATGTGTGGAAAATGGCTGAACCCGGCGGGGAGACCTTGCCTGGTTCAGAGAAAGAGAATCACGGCGTTAGTCGCACTGCGCTTTTAATCGCACTGCACTTTGATTGCCAATCCGCCTCGCGACGTTTCGCGGTATTTGGCATTCATATCCTTGCCGGTTTCATACATGGTCTCGATAACCTTGTCCAATGAAACCCGCGGTGCGCTGGTGCGACGCAGGGCCATGCGCGACGCGTTGATGGCCTTAACCGAAGCGATGGCGTTGCGTTCGATGCAGGGAACCTGCACCTGGCCGGCGACCGGATCGCAGGTTAAGCCCAGATTGTGTTCCATACCGATTTCCGCCGCGACGCAGACCTGTTCGGGGCTGCCGCCCATCAATTCGGTAAGTCCGGCCGCCGCCATGGAGCAAGCTACGCCGACTTCGCCCTGGCAACCCACTTCGGCGCCGGAAATCGAGGCATTCATTTTGTATAGAATGCCAATGGCGCCACAAGCCATGAAGTAGCGTTGATGTATTTCAGGGGTAACCGGTTCGATAAAGTGATCATAATAAGCCAGCACCGCGGGTACGATACCGCAAGCGCCGTTGGTTGGCGCGGTGACCACCCGGCCGCCGGCGGCATTTTCTTCGTTAACCGCAAGCGCGAACATATTCACCCAATCAATCACTACCATGGGATCGCTGGAATTTTTGTCCGTCGAAGTGAGGATACGGCGTAATGCCGAGGCGCGGCGTGGTACCCGCAACGGACCAGGCAGAACCCCCTCGGTATTCAGACCACGATCAATGCAGTTACGCATGGTTTGCCAGATATCGGCGAAATAGCGATTAATTTCTTCTTTGTCGTGCAACGCCGATTCATTGCGCATCACCAGACCGGACAGCGAGAGACCGGTGTGCTTGCAGTGCTCCAGCAATTGCTGCGCGCTGTCGAACGCATAGGGGACATCGATGCGATCAATGACCGGCTGGCCGAACTGCGATTCCTCAACGATGAAGCCGCCGCCGACGGAAAAATAGGTTTGGCTGTAGATCCGCTCGTCGCCGGCAAACGCGTGGATGCGCATGGCGTTTTCGTGCAGCGACAGATAATCGCTGTGAAAAACCATGCCGCCTTCGCTGGGAAAGTCCACTTCATACGGCCCTCCGGCCAGCAGCAGACGCTGACGCCGCGTCACATCGCGAATAAAGCCGGGGGCGGCGTCGATGTTCACGGTATCCGGCCGGTTGCCCGCCAGGCCCAGGATAATGGCGCTGTCGGTATGGTGTCCTTTGCCGGTCAAGGATAGCGAACCGTAAACATCGACGGCGATGCGCGTGACGGTTGCGATGAGCTGCTTCGCGACCAGGTCGTCCACGAATTGTTTACCGGCTTTCATGGGCCCCACCGTATGGGAGCTCGACGGTCCGATGCCGATTTTGAACATGTCGAAAACGCTAATCACGATAATTCTCCTCACAACATCTTTGTTACGTTTGTCTGGCGACAATGTTTGTAATTGTAATGACTCACACTGCGAGAGGCTTGTGCTTTCGCATGATAAAAACTAATGCTAATAATATTCATTTGATGTTCTTCATCCGCTTTATTAGCGCCGATGCCGGGCAAACTTAAATAACATCGGATACATTACGGGTAATGTGAATCGGGGCGGCTCGTTGTTTATCCTTAGCTGTGGCGCGCTCTCTGGCGCGTTTTTTTCGCCAGGGCTGAAATAGATAAACTAGTAATATAATTATCCGTAAATATAACTTTATAAGGCGTTAAATTTCGATCATGGGGTGTGGTGTGGCATTTTAGCGGGGAGGGAGGTTTTGCGCAGCTGTTTTTTCGCAGTCAGCGCGACTGATCGCCAGGATGTTTCACTTTTGTATATGCTGCCCCAGGCGATAAAGGATTTGTGCTGTCATTCCCCACACCATGTGACTTTGGTACCAGGAGAAATAGACTTGCAGATTTTTGGTCCGCCGAAGTATCTCCAACGGCGTATAACTTGCCAGCGACAACGCCTGTTCCAAGGGTATTTCGAAGATTTCCGCCACTTCGTCCTGACTGGCGCGCAAAGGAAGATCAGCCGGCAACAAACCGATGACCGGCGTTACCTGAAAACCGCTATTGCTGTCCACCGGCGGCAACTGGCCGAGTATGCGAACCGCGTCGGGCGGAATAGCCACTTCTTCCCAGGCTTCACGCAAAGCGGTACCGATCGGGGTTCCATCGTCAAGATCGGCTGAACCGCCGGGAAACGCCACCTGGCCGGCGTGATGGCGCAACATCGCAGAGCGCCGGGTCAATAACATGGTCGGTCTGTGACGGCAGATAATCGGCACCAGCACCGCTGCTTGCCGTACATTGCGCGCCGGTTCGCAATGACCGGGCAGTTGCAGTTGAAATCGGGTGATAAAACTTTCCAGGGTCAACATCATATTAGCGTCATTCATCGGCGTTCATCTGTTCCAGCAACGGTAAAATGGTAGCGACTTTATCCAGTGTTTCCATATATTCCGCCGTTTCCTGACTGTCGGCCACAATGCCGCCGCCGGCGGAGCAGTAAATCCTCTGGTGTTCGGTCAGTAGGGTGCGAATGGCGATATTGCTGTCAAGCGAGCCGCAGAAACTCAGATAACCGATACTGCCGCACCAGGCATTGCGCCGGTGCGGTTCAAGCCGATCAATAATCTTCATGGCGCTGACCTTGGGCGCGCCGGTAATGGAACCGCCGGGAAAACAGGCGCGCAGCAGATCGCAGGGGGTGGCGTCAGCCGGCAGCGTCGCCGTGATAGTGCTTACCATATGATGAACCGCCGGAAAAGTTTCAATTTTGAATAATTCCGGCACCCGCACGCTGCCGGGCAGTGCGATGCGGCCGATATCATTACGCAGCAAATCGACGATCATCAAATTTTCGGCCTGATCCTTTGGCGATGCCGCCAATTTTTCACTCTGTAGACGATCCGCCTGGGCGCTCGCCAGACGCGGCAGTGTGCCTTTTATGGGGCGGGTGGTGATCTGCCCGCGGTGCAACCGAAGAAAACGCTCCGGCGACAGACTCAATACGGCCTGCTGACCCGGCAGACGCAAAAAAGCCGAGAAAGGCGCGCGGTTGCCGGCCAGTAAATGGCGAAATGCCGACCATTCATCACCCTGATACTCCGCCTCGAAACGCTGGGCCAGGCAAACCTGATAACAATTCCCGGCGAGCAGATGTTCTTGTATCCGGCGGAATTTTTCGCCGTATTGTTGGCGTGTCATATTGGCGCGCCAGGGACTCGTCAGACGAAAAGGAGCCGGCGCGCTGTCGACGGAAGCCGTCAAATCGGCCAGTCGGCGAGCGGCGTCGCGATAACTGATCAGGGTCAGCCGCTTCAACCGATGATCGGCAATCACCGCCCAATCATAGATCCCCACAGCCATGTCCGGCAGGCTGATATCCCGCGCCGCCTGGCCGGGCAGCGATTCGATCCGCCGCGCCAAATCATATCCGAACAGCCCCAAAGCGCCGCCGAGAAAAGGGAGGTCATCCATAGCCGCAGTATGGATGCCGGCGGCGTCCATTTGCTCTTGCAACAGGGCAAAGGGGTCTGCGACGCTGATTTCGGTGTGACCGTCGCACTGGATTTGCGTTTGGTCGCCATGGGTCGTCAGGGTCGCGATCGGGTCGGCCGTCATAATGTCGAAACGGCTATCCGGGTGATTGGCATGACCGGAATGCAGTAAAGTCGCCCACGGTTGTGAGGAAAACGCGGTAAACATTGCCAGTATGGTTTCGGGATGATATGGCAAATCGATGAATTGCGGTTTGGTAAAAGACATAGGTTCCAGAATCGATAAGGCGTTCAGTCGCCGCCGGATAAAAACCTGATTAATGATATCGGCTCCCGCGCCTAACACAAGCGCAATGAATGGCGTAGCGATTGCTGGCATGAGATACTTGACGTCCGGTATTTCTTTTGGAGAAATTTCATGCTCACCGACATGCCAGTGTTAACTCACCAGCAACAGCAGCTGGCTGTGGATCGTATACAGGCTTTAATGGATGAAGGAATGAGCAGCGGCGAAGCCATCAGGCTGGTATCGTCAGAAATTCGCGCCACGCATAGTGGTGAACGGGTGACGATAAGCTGGGACGAAAATGATAATGAGGGTGAAGAGGATGGCGAAGCCATAAGGGCGGACCACCCCGAGGAGCAAATCTATCTCGAGGATGAACAGGATGAAGAGAACTGATCCCGCCAACCACAGAGAACCCTTGTGATAGATGAATTTGCGCCGCAAGGCGCGCTGGCCAAGGCCATTATCGGATTTAAGCCCAGGGAGTCGCAGCGACTGATGGCCGAGGCGATTCATGAAGCCATAGAAAACAGGCAGCCGCTGGTGGTGGAGGCGGGCACTGGTACGGGCAAAACGTACGCTTATCTGGTGCCGGCGCTGCGGGCAAACCGTAAAGTCATTATTTCCACCGGATCGAAGGCGCTACAGGATCAGCTTTATGGCCGCGATTTGCCAAAAGTCAGCGCGGCGCTTAACTACAAAGGGCATGTCGCGCTATTAAAAGGCCGGTCCAATTATCTATGTCTGGAACGGATGGAACAACAGACCCTGGGCGGCAATAACGCGGCGGCGGAAGTCCTTGGGCAATTGACGGAGATACGCCAGTGGTCGTCGCGCACAACGGACGGTGATATCGCCACTTGCAGCAATATCCCGGAAGACAGCCCGGTTTGGCCGTTGGTCACCAGCACCAATGATAACTGCCTTGGCGGCGACTGTCCGCTCTATAAAGAGTGTTTCGTGGTTAAAGCTCGTCGCAACGCCATGGATGCCGATATTATCGTAGTTAACCATCATCTCTTCCTGGCCGACATGGTGGTGAAGGATGGGGGCTTTGGCGAATTGATCCCCGATGGCGATGTGATGATTTTTGATGAAGCGCACCAGTTGCCGGATATCGCCAGTCAATACTTCGGACAACAGCTCACCAGCCGCCAATTGCTGGATTTGGCGCGGGACATGATTCTGGCCTACCGTACCGATGTGCGGGATATGGCGCAATTACAGAAAAGCGCCGATCAACTGACTTATCGCACCCAGGATTTTCGGCTGGCGCTGGGGGAGCCGGGTTTTCGCGGCAATCTGCGCGATATGTTGGCGCAACCGCCGATACAACGCGCTTTGGTGTTGCTTGATGATGCGCTTGAGTTATGTCACGACGTGGCCAAGCTGGCTCTGGGCCGTTCGGCCTTGCTGGATGCCGCGTTTGAGCGGGCGGCGCTCTACCGCGCTCGTCTCAAGCGGCTGAAAACCACGCAGGAACCCGGCTACAGTTATTGGTTCGAATGCAGCTCGCGTCATTTTGTCCTGGCGTTGACGCCTTTATCGGTTTCGGATCGTTTCCACGAGGTGATGACCGAGAAAAAAGGCACCTGGATTTTCACCTCGGCAACGTTATCGGTCAACGAGCGGTTGGAGCATTTTACCCGCCGAATCGGATTGAGCGAGGCTAAAACGCTGTTGCTGGCCAGCCCGTTCGATTATGCCAGCCAGTCATTGCTGTGCGTACCGCGTTTTTTGCCCGAGGTCAACCAGCGCGGTGTGGCGGCACAGTTGGCGCGTATGTTGCTGCCGGTGATTGTGGCCAATAAGGGCCGTTGTTTTTTTCTCTGCACCTCCCACCAAATGATGCGGGACTTGGCGCTGGAGTTTCGCGCGTCATTGACGTTGCCCGTTTTACTGCAAGGTGAAACCGGCAAGCGCCAATTGCTGGAGCAGTTCGTCGCCGCAGGCAATGCGCTGTTGGTTGCCACCAACAGTTTTTGGGAAGGGGTGGATGTTCGCGGCGAGGCACTATCGTGCGTTATTATCGATAAATTGCCGTTCACTTCGCCTGATGACCCTTTATTGAAGGCCCGGGTAGAGGATTGCCAATTGCGCGGCGGCGATCCGTTCGCCGAGGTGCAAATACCCGAGGCGGTGATCGCGCTGAAACAAGGGGTGGGCCGTCTGATTCGCGATAGCGACGATCGGGGCGTGCTGATTATCTGCGATCAACGGTTGGTGACCCGGCCCTATGGCGAAATATTCCTGAAAAGCTTGCCGCCGGCGCCGCGTACCCGGTCGCTGCAACGGGCCATCGACTTTCTGCAACGCCGTTGAACGGCGGCCGACTTTCCCGCAAGAAACGCCGCCAGGCAGCGTCCGTTAAGGCGCGGTGGGCATAATTGACCGCCGCCCTTACGGTTATGCTATTATGCAGGCCGATTTTGGCCACAACTTTTTCCCCCGCCTGAGGTTGGCATGTCTACGCGAATTTTAGCCCTTGATACCGCTACTGAAGCCTGTTCCGCCGCATTGTGGCTGGATGGTGAAATCAGCCAGCGTTTCGAAATTTGTCCCCGAGAACATACTCGCCGCATTTTACCGATGATTGACAGTCTGTTGGCGGAAGCCGGCATCGGTCTGCATCAACTGGATGCGCTTGCTTACGGCCGCGGGCCGGGCAGTTTTACCGGCGTTCGGATTGGCATCGGCATCGCGCAAGGGTTGGCGCTGGGGGCCGAATTGCCGATGATTGGCATTTCCACCCTGGCGGCGTTGGCGCAAGGCGCCTGGCGCAATACCGGCATCGATCACGTCTTGACCGCCATTGATGCGCGCATGGGTGAAGTTTACTGGGCGCAATATTCCCGGGGTGCCGATGGCCGTTGGCAAGGGGAAGAGAGCGAGAGGGTTATCAAACCCGAACAATTGACTCAATCCGTAGCCGGCGTCGCGGGTTTATGGGCTTATGCCGGTACCGGCTGGGAAACCTATCCCGACCTGGTTCATCCCACCGGACAACTGCAACTGCAAACCGGTCGGCTAACGTTACCCGTCGCGGCGGATATGCTGGTATTAGCGGCGAAAAGCCTGGACGATGGCCAAGCCTTGCCAGTGGAATTGACGCAGCCGACCTATCTGCGCAACGAAGTGGCCTGGAAAAAATTGCCGGGCAGGGAATGATTGACAACTCCGGCTGGCTTTATGCCAATGATACCGTTAGAGTGAGAAACTGTGGTTTTTCCCCGCGACTGGGGCCTTTTTGTGCTTTCATGGCTTAAGTAAGAGAGAGCAGTGTTGAATTATCGATTGATCACCACCGATATCGAATTACAGGATATTTGTGAATTAGCACGCCGGCACGACCGGGTGGCGCTGGATACCGAATTTGTCCGTACTCGCACCTATTACCCGCAATTGGGTTTGATCCAATTGTACGATGGCGAAAATCTATCCTTGATTGACCCGCTGACCATTGAGCAATGGCAACCCTTTATTGCGCTATTGGCTGATCAGCAAGTGGAAAAGATACTTCACGCCTGTAGCGAAGATCTGGAAGTGTTTTTACATACTTTTTCCCAGTTGCCCACGCCGATGATTGATACTCAGGTATTAGCCGCGTTCAATGGCCGGCCGCTTTCCTGTGGTTTCGCCGCTTTGGTGACGGACTATATGCAGGTGGATTTGGACAAGAGCGAATCCCGGACTGACTGGCTGGCGCGGCCGTTAAGCGAAAAGCAGTGCGAGTATGCCGCTGCGGATGTTTTTTGGCTGTTGCCGATGGCGGCGCTATTGATTGATGAAACCGTCAAGTCCGGCTGGAGCGAAGCGGCGCAGCAGGAATGTGACGCTTTATGCCTTCGCCGGCAGGAAATTGTCGATCCAGAGCTGGCCTACCGCGATATCACTAATGCATGGCAATTGCGTACCCGTCAATTGGCGTGCTTGCAAAAACTGGCGGCCTGGCGCTTGCACAAAGCGCGCGAACGGGATATGGCGGTCAATTTTGTCGTGCGCGAGGAAAACCTGTGGCAGGTCGCCCGTTATATGCCGGGATCGCTGGCCGAACTGGAACATCTGGGCGTAAGCGGGCCGGAGATCCGTTATCACGGCAAAACATTGTTGTCCTTGGTTCAGCAGGCGGCGGCATTGCCGGAAGACCAATGGCCGCCCGCGTTGATAAACCTGATTGATCAACCTGGTTATCGGGCCACCTTCAAGGCCATCAAAGAACGTATTGCGCAGATTAGCCTGCAGACAGGCCTTAGCGTTGAGCTATTGGCTTCCCGCAAGCAGATTAATCAATTGTTAAGCTGGTACTGGCGATTGACGCCGCCGCAGCGTATTCCCCAATTACTCAGTAGCTGGCGCGAAAAACTGGTTGGCGCGGCCTTGCGTGAAATTCTCGAGGGCGACGATAAGTTGGCGGTAATCACTTCGGCGTGATATTCACGACGCTAGCGTTGTTTTTTACTTTTCAGTTATAACGGATATGACGGCAGGGGCTGTTCCGTCAGCCCGGCCGACTTATGCAAAATGGTAAATATAGTCCCCCCGCCGGCGGCCGGGGAGATCGATGCTTCACCGTTATTTAGGGCTTTCTTCAGTTTCCGGCAGCGTCACGTTAAGCTCAAGAATGGAAATATCGCCTTCCCGCTGCTCCAGTTGTACAGACACCATTTCAGGATCAATTTGCACATATCTGCAAATCACCTCAAGGATATCCCGTTTTAACTGCGGCAAATAATGGGGCTCACTGTCCCCCCTTCGCCGTTCCGCGACAATAATTTGCAGCCGTTCCTTGGCTATATTGGCTGTCGTTTTTTTACGGGAGAGAAAAAAATCGAGTAATGCCATGGTTTATCCCCCAAATAGGCGTTTTAGGAAACCCTTTCTCTCTTCTTCAATGAAGCGAAAGGGAAGTTCTTCTCCTAACAGGCGATCAACTGTGTCTGAGTAGGCTTGTCCCGCATCAGACCCCACATCGAGAATAACCGGCTCGCCCTGATTAGACGCGCGCAAGACCGATTGATCCTCCGGGATCACCCCTAGCAGGGGAATTCTAAGAATTTCAATAACATCGCCCATACTGAGCATATCGCCACGATTGACTCGGCCGGGATTATAACGGGTTAGCAGCAAATGTTCCTTTATCGGCTCCAGACCATTTTCGGCGCGGCGGGATTTTGACGACAATATGCCGAGAATACGATCCGAATCGCGTACGGAAGACACTTCCGGATTAGTGGTAATGATAGCCTCATCGGCAAAATACAATGCCATCAACGCACCGGTTTCAATACCGGCCGGCGAGTCGCAGACCACGAACTCAAAATCCATCGTATCAAGCTGTTTGAGGATTTTTTCCACGCCTTCTCGCGTCAAGGCGTCTTTATCCCGGGTTTGCGAAGCGGGCAGAATATAGAGATTGTCGGTGCGCTTGTCTTTGATCAATGCTTGATTGAGAGTGGCATCGCCCTGGATGACATTGATGAAATCATAAACCACGCGCCGTTCGCATCCCATGATTAAATCGAGATTGCGCAGACCGATATCGAAATCGATGACCACGGTTTTTCTGCCTTTCCGGGCCAAGCCGGTAGCAATGGCCGCGCTTGAAGTGGTTTTGCCAACGCCTCCTTTACCTGATGTAACAACTATAATACGTGCCATAAATGGATTCCTTGTCAAGGGCTTAGTATAAAGGTTCAATGGTAAGCGAATTTTCTTGCAAACTCAGTCGCGCGGCTTTTCCTAAAAAATCCTCGGGAATCTGATCGCTAAGCCAATATTGGCCGGCAATCGATACCAGCTCGGCCGATAAATGGGTACAGTAGATCTGGCTTAGCGCGTCGCCTGAGGCGCCGGCCAAGGCTCTGCCCCGCATCATGCCGTAAATATGGATGTTGCCATCGGCGATGAGCTCTGCTCCGGCGCTGACATTGCTGGTCACGATAAGATCACAGTTGCGCGCATAAATTTGTTGGCCTGAGCGGACCGGGCCGTCAATACGCTTGGTTTTATCCGCCGAAACCTTCATCGCATGGGGTGGAGCAATGCGCTTTTGCGACTTGCCTTCGTTCATCAGGGGCAAACCGCTGCGTACGATGGCGCGCTTGAGCTGTTCGTCTTTGCATCCGCTGACTCCGACGACACACAGACCGGTGGCGGAAAATATACGCCGCAACTGTTGCCAGTTGACATCACCGGGCAATAAGGATGCATTGATGACTATCGGCGCATCCTTTAAAAAAGCAGGAGCTTGTTCGATTTTTTTTAGTAAGGCCTGACGAATATCCTCAGGTTGAGCGTCATGAACATGGATTACCGTTAAGGTAAAGTTGCTGCCTTTTAACTCAATGGGCGTCTGTGACATCGATCCTGACTCAGTCTCAACTTATCTATACCCGTTATCTTTAGACGTCGCCGGCGCATGGGCTGTACTCCTTCACCCGAATCGCCGACCTGAGTAAGCTCCCCGGAATTGTCTTGTCTGCCGCCTGCCCGCAACGCGTCATCTAATAGGTATATATTCCCGGTAAGCTACCGGTAAGCAATATTCTTAAGCGCAGTATGCATGTTATAGTTACTATTATATCCAGGCAAGCCACCAGACCAGGTAAACCGCGTGAAAAAAATGTTTTGTGTGATCTATAGAAGTACCAAACAAGACCAAACGTATCTGTACGTAGAAAAAAAAGATGACTTTTCCAGGGTCCCGCCCGAACTGATGGCCCATTTCGGTAAGCCTGTACTTTCAATGTTATTCCCATTAAATGGTAGCAAAAAACTGATTGCAGCGGACATAAATAAAGTCAAACAGGATTTGGAAGAGCAGGGCTACTATCTTCAACTGCCGCCGCCGATTGAAAATTTATTGGCTGGTCATCTCAAATCTGCAAAAACACACTGATCATTAATCCACTATTCACTTCGATAGCGCTCAATTAAATGAATTAACACCGCTTGCAACCCGCCAGTTTTTCTATAAAGCGCGAATATAATAATGTGAAACAGTCGAGTGATGTCGTTTTTTTATGGCTGTTGTATGATGATATTTACTAAAATTTAACAAGATAATCTACCCCTAGACGACGGGTATGAACATTACAGTAGGCAGGAGTGTAAAGCATGTATCAACATAGAGATTGGCAGGGATCATTGCTGGATTTTCCAGTCAATAAAGTGGTTTGCGTCGGCAGCAATTATTCCGAACATATCAAAGAAATGGGTAGCGCCACGCCGGTTGAACCAGTGTTGTTCATCAAGCCGGAAACCGCCCTTTGCGATATCCGTCAACCCATTGTCATTCCGGACGATCAGGGTGAGGTTCATCATGAGGTGGAACTTGCCGTTTTGATTGGCATGCCGCTCAAACAATCCGATGAAGTCCATGTGGCGCGAGCTATCGCGGGTTATGCCGTGGCGTTGGACCTGACCTTGCGCGAATTGCAGGCCAAGTTCAAAAAGGCGGGCCAGCCTTGGGAAAAAGCCAAAGGCTTTGACGGCTCGTGCCCCATTTCAGGGTTCATTCCGGTTGGGGAGTTCGGTGATGCACAGCAGGCAACATTGACTTTATCGGTCAATAATGAAATCAGACAACAGGGTAATACTCGGGATATGATCACCCCGATTTTGCCATTGATAGCCTATATGAGCCGTTATTTTACGTTGCGTCCCGGTGATATCATCCTGACGGGAACGCCGAAAGGCGTGGCGAAGCTGCAGGCCGGCGACTTACTGACGGTCTCGGTCAATGATCACACCCTCAATACCCGTATCATTTGATTGAGTAGCTAAATATTAACCGGATAACTGTGATGACTACACCTGCTTTTTGGCAACATAAAAGCCTGGCCGAGATGACGGATGAAGAATGGGAATCTTTATGCGATGGGTGCGGTCGTTGCTGTTTGCACAAGCTGATTGATGAAGATACCGAGCAAGTCTATTTCACCAATGTCGCCTGTAATCAGCTCAACATCAAAACCTGCCAGTGCCGGCACTACGAGACGCGCATCAAGTATGAGCCGGATTGCATCAAACTCACGCGTGAAAATCTCGGCACATTCCATTGGTTGCCGCCGACTTGCGCTTACCGGTTACAAGCCGAAGGTAAGCCATTGCCGCATTGGCACCCGTTGATAACCGGTTCCAAAGCCGCAATGCATGGCGCCAGGATTTCGGTTCGTCATATCGCCGTGCCCGAACGGGAAGCGAGCAATTTGGAAGACCATATCATTTCAGGCAAGGGGTGAAAAAAATAGCGGGAAAAAACCAGTCTTTCCCGCTATGAATCGGATCCTGACGAATTATCAGGATACGTCGTTCAGACGTATCCGATATTCTCCCTTAGCGATTGAAAAGATCGCGTTTTTTGGGCGGGAAAAATTGGGCAATCAAAACCAATGCGCCCACCAGCAAATAGGCGCCGAATATCACAATCATCCATTGCGGCATTTCAAGCGACAGAAAATGCCACTGACGGACCGCGCAATCCCCTGTGGCGCTAAACACGGATGGCAGCCATTTATCCAGCGGCAGCCAGGAAGGGAAGCTGACAAAAAAATCACAGGTGACAAATGGCGAAGGATGCAACTGGATTTCAGTGTGTTCCATGGCCAGTTTCAAACCCTCGAACGCACTGTAAAGCCAGATGATTATTGCTCCGAAGCGTAACGGCGTCGCCGGCGCAATGGCGCCAATGACGCCGGCTATCAGCACGCCATAAAGAGCGCAACGTTGGTAGATACATAACACACAGGGTTTTAATAACATCACATGCTGAAAATAAAGCGCCACGAGCTCGAGGACAATGGCGGTCAAGATCATCAATAACCAGGCGCCACGACCCCGCGAGCAGCGGTTAAGAAATTGCAACATATATTATTATCCAGGCCATTTGCTTGTAGACAGGCAGTTTAAAACAATTAAAGGCAGATGCCAGCCTCTTTTTTTCACTAAAAGAGGTATCATTTTCCAGGTTGTTTATCTTTCATTCAGACATATCCCGGGGGAAGTTCGCATAAAATGATATTTTGCGAGACCGCTTCATAACAATAATTTTTGACGACAGTAATATACATTCTAAAGAACCATTTTTAATGCACATGATGAGGTGGAAAAATATGTATTATTATTGCTATTGTTGGCAAAGTTTTACCGTTAAAATCCTTAACTCCTATGTCGGCCTGGCGCGATCTGCTATCATTAGCCGGTTTTAGCTTACCCATGCATGCTGCTACGGAACATAATATCATGGTTATCAAGGCGCAAAGTCCTGCCGGTTTCGCGGAAGAGTATCTGATTGAAAGCATTTGGAATAACCGCTTTCCCCCAGGGTCCATTTTACCGGCGGAACGTGAACTTTCCGATGTCATAGGCGTCACGCGCACCACGTTGCGTGAAGTGCTGCAACGGCTGGCTCGCGACGGCTGGCTGACTATCCAACATGGCAAGCCGACCCGTGTGAACAATGTCTGGGAAACCTCGGGACTGAATATCCTTGAGACGCTGGCTCGCCTGGATCATGACAGCGTTCCTCAGTTGATCGATAATTTATTGTCGGTGCGCACCAATATTGCCTCAATATTCATTCGCATGGCGGTGAGGTTTTATCCGGACAAGGCACAAAATGTTTTAGCGCAGGCGGCCAATCTGGAAGATAAGGCCGACGCTTTCACTGAAATGGATTATCGTATTTTCCATGAATTGGCATTTGCTTCGGGCAATCCCATCTATGGCTTGATTTTTAACGGCCTCAGAGGATTGTATCTCCGTGTCGGGCGTTATTATTTTTCCAATCCCCAAGCTCGGGAATTGGCGCGTAATTTCTACAACCATCTTGCCACGCTGTGCCGGGAAGGGTTATACGATCAAGTCATCGACCTGGTGCGCCACTACGGCAACGAGAGCGGGGCTATCTGGAATAGCATGCAAGGTGCAATACCGCATGATATTGCTGAATTAGGACGTTGAATTAAGCATAGGAACCACAAGCCTGCTCATCAACCAGGCGGGATTAGCTAGCGTATCGCGGGTTATACCGGAACCCGTGAAGGTCGATAGTCCGACCTTCAACAGGTTATGCGTTTATGCCGATTACAGGGGGATGTTGCGTGCAGGGCAACGCTCAATCAATTCCACATTGCCGTCATCATTAAGTTGTTCCATATACACATCAAAACTCCATAAACGATGAATATGCTTCATCACCTCACGACGACTCTTGGCCAATGGCGCACGATTTTGCGGCGTATAACGCAACGTCAGTGATCGGTCGCCGCGCAAATCCACATTCCATATCTGGATGTCCGGTTCCAGGTTACTTAAATTGTACTGTGAGGAAAGTTCCTGACGAATGGCCCGATAACCCTCCTCATTATGGATGGCGGAAATTTCCAGATAATTGTTGTGATCATCATCGAGCACGGTAAATAAACGGAAATCCCGCATGATCTTGGGTGATAAGAATTGACTGATGAAACTTTCATCCTTGAAATTTTTCATGGAAAAATGCAGGGTTTCCAGCCAGTCGCTGCCGGCAATGTCCGGGAACCAGTAACGATCCTCATCCGTTGGCGATTGGCAGATGCGTTTGATGTCCTGGAACATGGCGAAGCCAAGCGCGTAAGGGTTGATGCCGTTATAATACGGGCTGTTGTAAGGCGGTTGGTACACAACGTTGGTATGGCTGTGCAGGAACTCCAGCATGAACCGGTCGCTGACTTTCTTCTCGTCATATAAATGATTGAGAATAGTGTAATGCCAGAAAGTAGCCCATCCTTCATTCATGACCTGCGTCTGTTTCTGCGGGTAAAAATACTGGCTGACCTTACGCACGATACGCAATATTTCACGTTGCCAGGGTTCCAGCAAGGGCGCGTTTTTCTCCATGAAATACAGCAGATTTTCCTGCGGCTCATGGGGATAACGACTGGCCTGGGCCGGCGACTCTTCTTTTTCCCGGCGGGGCAGCGTGCGCCAGAGTTCATTCACCTGGCTTTGCAAATATTCTTCACGGTTCTTTTGACGGGATTTTTCTTCCTCTAAAGAAATTTTCTGCGGCCGTTTATAGCGGTCTACCCCATGGTTCATCAATGCATGACAAGAATCGAGCAGTTGTTCAACCTGTTCAACGCCATAACGTTCTTCGCATTGAGTAATGTAAGCACGGGCGAAGATCAGATAATCGACAATCGAGCTGGCATCGGTCCAACTACGGAACAGATAATTATTTTTGAAAAACGAATTATGTCCATAACAGGCGTGCGCCATAACCAGCGCCTGCATGGTCATGGTGTTTTCTTCCATCAAGTAGGCGATACACGGATTGGAGTTAATGACAATTTCATAGGCCAGACCTTGCTGACCTTGTTTGTAACGCTGTTCGGTTTCTATGAATTTCTTGCCGAACGACCAATGGGTATAATTAATTGGCATACCGACACTGGAATAAGCGTCCATCATTTGTTCCGAGGTGATGACTTCTATCTGGTGGGGGTAGGTTTCCAGCCGATAGAATTTCGCCACTCGGTCAATTTCATCCAGATAAACCTGTAAAAGCTCAAATGTCCAGTCGGGCCCATCGCTAAGACAAGTTGAATCCTTAATTTTTTCATCAATAGAAATCGTCATCAGCGCACCTCATCGTTACAGACAGTACATTCTCATGCTGGCTTATTATTAATCACAGTGCAAGATGAAAATCGTGTGGATTTAGCACTGTTTTAGGTTAATGCTTATCGCGGGCCGGATAGTTGCCGCAGACGACGGCTATCATTTGATTATAGTCATGTTTTATTTAGTTGTTGAAATTATGTTGCGGCTGCGTATTAAATGAATTGTGAGCTAGCGCATGTTTTCGGACCCCATTTTTTGGCAAAGGAACACCCAGTATGCGAGTCATTATTTTAGGAAGCGGTGTCATTGGCGTCACCAGCGCCTGGTATCTCGCCCGTGCGGGACATGAAGTGATGGTGCTGGATAGGCAACCGGGACCGGCATTGGAAACCAGCGCCGGCAATGCCGGGCAGATTTCCCCCGGTTACGCGGCGCCTTGGGCGGCGCCGGGAGTGCCGTTAAAAGCGATAAAATGGATGTTTCAGCGTCATGCGCCCCTGGCCATCCGTCTCAACGGCGCCGATCATCAATTCCGCTGGCTATGGCAAATGTTGCGAAATTGCGATAGTCGACACTATTACATCAATAAAAGCCGGATGGTGCGCTTGGCGGAATACAGCCGCGATTGCCTGAAAGCATTGCGTGCCGATACCGGCATACTTTATGAGGGGCGACAGGGCGGAACGTTGCAGTTATTTCGCACTGAACAACAATTCGCCAGCGCGGCCAACGATATTGCGGTATTGCGTGATGAAGGCGTACCGTTTCAATTGTTGAAATCCGCTCAGTTGGCAACCATCGAACCGGCGTTGGCCAAGGTCGCGCATAAACTGACCGGCGGCTTGCGTCTGCCCAATGATGAGACCGGCGATTGTCAATTATTTACACAGCGCCTGGCGAAAATGGCCGCCGATTTGGGCGTGACTTTCCATTATGATTGCGACATTAAAGGACTGTTGCGTTCCGGCGATCGCATTACCGGCGTACGCTGCGGTGATGAGGTTTGCCAAGGTGATGCCTATGTCATGGCGCTGGGATCGTACTCAACGGCCATGTTGCGAGATATCGTTTCCATTCCCGTCTATCCCTTGAAAGGCTATTCACTCACCATCCCGCTGGCGGATGAAGGCGCCGCGCCGGTCTCCACCGTACTGGATGAGAGCTATAAAATCGCCATTACCCGATTTGATCAACGTATTCGGGTGGGTGGTATGGCGGAAATCATGGGTTTCAATACCGGATTGGCCAAGGCGCGCCGGGATACGCTGGAAATGGTGGTGCGCGACCTGTTTCCAGGCGGCGGTCGTATTGAGGAAGCCACGTTTTGGACCGGGCTGCGTCCGATGACCCCGGACGGAACGCCGATTATCGGCCGTACGCCGCTCAAAAATTTATTCCTCAATACCGGTCATGGCACGCTTGGCTGGACAATGGCCTGCGGTTCGGGACGTTTATTAGCGGATATCATGAGCGCCAAACAGCCTGAGATCCCTTATGACGATCTTTCCGTTGCTCGTTATGGCGATGGTTTCCGTCAGGAGATAGAGCCTTCCATGGCATGAGTAACAGCTTAGGAACGCCGATAATGGTCTTTGCACGAAATTTGTGATAATTTTTGTCATATTATTTCTGAACAAATTGTCGGCTAATGAACACTGAATATAAGAATTTTTCCCAATTGCTTCATTTAACCTCGCGCGCGCTGCGCATGGCCATTGATCGTCGCCTGAAATACCTGGGATTAAGCCAGGCTAGCTGGGTGGCGGTCGCGGCCATCGCCGGGGCGCAAACGCCGTTATCGCAAAGCGAGCTGGCGCAGATCCTGGGCGTAGAGGGCGCGACAATTGTCACTATGGTTGATCGGCTGGTGAAAACCGGGTTGGTGCAACGTATTGCGACCTTGTCTGATCGGAGAAAAAAACTGTTGGTGGTGACGGCGCAGGGCAAAGATTTATACGAAAAAGTTCGCAGCGAGGCGGATGCGCTTGGCAAGGAAATACTGGACAAGGTCGCTGAGCAGGATATGCAGGTGACCATGCGCGTATTGGCCGAAGTTTATGCAGCGACCGAAGCTATGGCGTAACATGGCGGCGCAGTGATTCATTATAGTGCTGGCCAAGTTTACAAAAACTGAACTATACCGAATTATTCTGATAATAATCCAATCTTATTGTGTTATAAGCTGATTTATGTTAAGAGAAACGCCCTTAATTAACTGGCTCTGTTTGTCGGCTTTATCCTCGGCATTTGCTATCTCGATCCATTATTCATGGTAAAATAGATCAAATAATTCATTTTGGAATGGTCTTCCAATGAAATTAAATGGCCAGCTTTACGATGCGTTGATTCTAAATGAATGGCATGAGTTAATCGCTATCACCAGTGTTGCGGCGCATAAACTTCTGATGTCGTTGAATGATGACGATATCAATATACTGGTCAGTGATTTTTATGACTATATGTTGAACGATGATGATGCCCGGTTGTTTTTGTCCAGTCAGCAGGTCCACGATCGGTTGCATGCCACTTTGGTGCAGTGGGTCAAACAGGTTTTGGGCAGTTCAACCGCTGATTTGTCCGTGCTTATCGGCGTGCAACGTAAAGTGGGGGATATCCATGCCCGTATCGGCATCCCTATCGACCTTGTGGCGCGCGGGGCCCGTCGGCTGAAGCAAAGTCTTTACCGCCGGCTGAGGGAGGAAGAACTGGATTTGTCCCTTTGCTATGACGCCATGCGGTTCTCATCCCTAGCCATGGATACCGCCATAGAGGTGATGACTACCTCGTATTCCCGCACATTCGAAAACTCCACGAAAGATAAAGAGAATTATCGTTTATTTTCTATTCTTGATAATGTTCACGTTGAAAGGGAACGTCAGCTTGCGGCATTACTGAATTGGGAAAATCGCTTTATTTATAATGTGGCAACCGGTATGCCCATCGCTGATATTCAGGCGCTGGAAGAATCTGAATTCGGATTATGGTTTCAGCACAAAGGGCGGCATGTTTTTGAACAATTGGATGAAGTTACCGAAATCTCTTCGGCCATCATCACTACGGATAAATTTATTTTATCTTATACGGTGGAAAGGATTGCTATTGCTGAAGAGCGATATCTATTGTTGCGGACTGTTCGCAATAGGGTTATGAAAATAACCTCCTTGCTTTCCTCATTATTTGAAGAGTTGAGCAGGTTTGAAAATGGCAAGGATCCATTAACAAACTTACTGAACCGACGTTTCATACCGACTATCCTCCGGCGTGAAATCGCGCTGGCCATCCGTTCCGAAACGCCTTTCGCTATTGCTATGATGGATATTGATTATTTCAAAAAAATCAATGATGAATATGGCCACGATGCTGGCGACCAAGCGCTGAAGAATATCGCAACAATTCTGTATGAGAGCGTTCGCAGCAGTGACTATGTTTTCCGTTATGGCGGCGAGGAATTTATGCTGGTGCTGGTGGAAACATCAGAAAGCCAGGCGGCGCAGATCATTGAGAATATACGCTCCAAGATTGTCAGTCAGCCAGTTCATCCTGCCGGCGGCTCAACAATCGAACTTACGGTCAGCGTCGGGATTTGCATGTTTGACGGCCATCCGGATTTCGAGCGTCTTATCAAAAGAGCCGATAGCGCACTGTATACGGCCAAACGAAATGGTCGTGATAGAACGGAAACCTGGCTGCCATAATTAATGCTCTGTACACCCTTTGCAGGCTCCATAAATCAGCCAGAAACGTTGAAGGTCTGGCTGATTTAACGTGTCCTCTTATCTTTCGTTGACTTGTTTGTGGAATAATTCACGGAATACGGGATAGATATCTTCCTGATCGCGAATATGTTGCATGGCAAAATTTTCATATCTGGTCTGTAAATCTTCATATTCGCGCCACAATGTCTGATGCGCCCTGCGGGTTATTTCGATATAGCTGTAATAACGGACCATTGGCAGTAAACGATTCGCCAAAAGCTCATGACACAGTGGCGAATCATCAGCCCAGTTATCCCCATCCGAGGCTTGGGCGGCATAGATATTCCATTGAGCCGGATTGTAACGTTCTTTAACCACTTCCTCCATGAGTTTCAACGCGCTGGAAACGATAGTGCCGCCGGTTTCTTGCGAATAGAAAAATTCATGTTCATCCACCTCTTTGGCCTGCGTATGGTGACGAATATAAACGACTTCGACATTTTTGTAGGTCCGGCTGAGGAACAGATACAACAAAATATAAAAGCGTTTAGCCATATCTTTTGTCGCTTGATCCATGGAACCGGAAACATCCATCAAACAAAACATCACTGCCTGGCTCGAGGGTTCGGCACGACGTTCAAAATTTTTATAACGCAAATCGAACGTATCGATAAAAGGGATCCGCGCGATTTTCTGCCGCAGCTCCGCAATTTCCTTATGGATGCGTTCTTCTTCCAATAATTGAATCGGCTCGCTGTTGGCCAATAACGCCAGTTCCTCCTCCAATTCACGGATGGTGCGACGTTTACCGGCGGTCATAGCCGTGCGGCGCACCAGCGAGTTCTGCAATGATCTCACCACGCTGATATTGGCCGGCACCCCGGTGGAGGTATAACCGGACCGATGCGTCTTGTATTCGTTTAACTGCTTATACTGGTTTTTTTGCAAATTGGGCAGCGCCAGATCTTCAAACAACAAGTCGAGATACTCGTCTTTTGAAATTTGAAAGACGAATTCATCCTGACCCTCGCCATCCTGGCTGGCGTTTCCCTGCCCGCTGCCGCCACCCCCGCCTCCTGGCGGGCGCTCGATACGATCGTTTTGAATGAAATGATCATTGCCGGGATGCACCCGATGGCGCATGCCCCCTCGTCCCTGATGAAAAAAAGGCTCGTTGATGTCAGTGTTGGGAATCGATACCGATTCCCCGCTCTCAACATCGGTAACCGAACGCTTGTTAATGGCCCCGGCAATCGACTGTTTGATCTGTGATTTATAGCGGCGTAAGAAGCGCTGGCGATTGACCATGCTCTTGTTTTTGCCGTTAAGTCGTCGATCAATAAAATAGGCCATATATCTCCTCCGGACGACAGTGTCTACGCACCATGTTTATGACGATTTCCTTACCCGCAGATACCATTCACATAACAGACGAACCTGTTTGCGGGTATAGCCTTTTTCCATCATGCGATCGACGAAGTCGTCGTGCTTTTTCTGCTCATCAGTAGATGTTTTCGCATTAAATGAAATTACAGGCAACAACTCTTCGGTATTCGAGAACATTTTCTTCTCAATCACGGTACGGAGTTTTTCATAGCTGGTCCAGTTGGGGTTACGTCCGCTATTATTGGCCCGGGCGCGAAGCACAAAATTTACGATCTCATTACGGAAATCCTTGGGATTACTGATGCCGGCTGGTTTTTCAATTTTTTCGAGTTCAGCGTTAAGCGCTTCCCGATCGAATAACTGTCCAGTATCGGGATCACGATATTCTTGATCCTGAATCCAAAAATCCGCATAGGATACATAACGGTCAAAAATATTCTGACCATATTCCGAGTACGATTCCAGATAAGCAGTTTGTATCTCTTTCCCAATAAATTCGGCATATTTGGGAATGAGGTAACCCTTCAAATGTTCGAGGTATTTTTCAGCAATGTCCTGCGGGAATTGCTCACGTTCAATTTGCTGTTCGAGAATGTAGAACAAATGCACCGGGTTGGCGGCAACCTCGCCGTGATCAAAATTGAATACCCGGGAAAGTATCTTGAACGCGAAACGGGTGGATAAGCCATTCATGCCTTCATCCACGCCGGCATAGTCGCGATATTCTTGATAAGATTTGGCTTTCGGATCCGTATCTTTCAAGCTTTCGCCATCATAGATCCGCATCTTTGAATAAATGCTTGAATTTTCCGGCTCTTTCAAACGCGACAAGATTGAAAAACGCGCCAATGTCTCAAGCGTACCAGGCGCGCAAGGCGATTCCGCCAGTTCGCTATTGCTAATCAATTTTTCATAGATTTTCATTTCCTGGGAAACGCGCAAGCAATAAGGCACCTTGACGATATAGACGCGGTCCAGGAAAGCTTCGTTGTTTTTATTATTACGGAACTGAACCCATTCAGATTCATTGGAATGAGCCAGGATAATGCCATTGAATGGTAAGGCTGCAATGCCTTCGGTACCGTTATAGTTGCCTTCCTGGGTTGCGGTCAGCAACGGGTGCAGGACTTTAATCGGCGCCTTGAACATTTCCACAAATTCCATGATGCCCTGGTTGGCGCGGCATAACGCGCCGGAATAACCATAGGCGTCAGGGTCGTTCTGGGCGTGATCTTCCAGCTTACGGATGTCCACTTTCCCCACCAGCGCCGAGATATCCTGATTGTTTTCATCGCCGGGTTCGGTTTTGGCGATGGCGATTTGCTCAAGGATGGAAGGCCAGACCTTGACTACCCTAAAGCGAGTGATATCGCCGCCGAAATCATGCAGACGTTTCGCCGCCCAAGGCGACATGATGGTACCTAAATAGCGGCGCGGGACGTTATAGTCTTTTTCAAGAATATTGGCGTCCTCCAGCGGATTGAACAGGCACAGCGGATGGTCATTTACCGGACTGCGTTCGCCGTTGGCGCTCAAAATGTAGATGGGCACCCGTTGCATCAATGCCTTCAGGCGTTCGGCCAGGGAAGACTTACCGCCCCCCACGGGGCCAAGCAGATAGAGAATCTGTTTCTTTTCTTCCAGCCCTTGCGCGGCGTGTCTGAGGTAGGAAACAATCTGCTCGATGGCTTCCTCCATGCCGTAGAATTCCTCGAAGGCAGGATAACGTGCGATGACGCGATTGGAAAACAGCCGGGAAAGCGGCGGTTCTTGAGCGGTGTCTACCATGACTGGCTCACCTATGGCCATTAATAGCCTCTCAGCCGCATTGGCGAACGCACTGCGATCCTGACGGCAAATTGTCAGAAACTCCTGTAAGGTGAACTCTTCGTCCTTGGCAGCTTCGTAGCGCTGACGATATTGGTCAAATATGTTCATGGCGATGCCCGTCCTTCGTTAATAGCACAGGTTAAAAGGAGCTAAAAAGGGTATTTTGCAGCCCCTGAAAAAAAAGATCCTTCCTGAGTACAGCAACCACTATGCCAACTTGTACAAATTTTACTACTAACAGTCTCAGGTAAACCTCTCTCTAACATAAAGTTTAGTTGGCATCCTGAAAATGTCATTTAGTGTTACAGTTTTTTTTAAGATATATCAATGACTCAGTTGGCGTAATATGACGCCAATCCCTATTGTGGCGCGGTCTGTGGGGCTGTCAATGGGATAGATTATAGTTTATAGAAAATTCGAGTATAATTTAGACGTTAATTGTTTGTTTCTGTAAATAACCAGCGCTTACCCTGGCTTTCCTTTACACTGCAAAATTATCTTGGCGTTATTTGCAATTTTTTACAGCAGGGGAATATTCAATCTTGAAAAATCACGCTTTTAAATTATGTTTAATTGCTTGCACGGCCTTGATTTATGCTCCGTTAGTCAATGCGTCCACGTTTTCCCTTGGGGCTTCCGCGCTATATTCCACCACGCCTTATAAAGGCGGGGAAGAGCGGGTAATGCCTTTCCCATTGATTAATTACGATAATGATACTTTCTATCTGCAGGGATTAAGCGCTGGCTATTACCTGTGGAAAGATCAGCAAAATCAACTGTCATTAACTGCCGCATATATGCCCTGGAGTTTTAAACCGGGTGACGATGATTATGGATATATGAAACAACTCGATGAACGTCGTTCTACCGCAATGGCGGGAATACGCTATCGGTACAACGCGCCTTGGGGGGTCATTCGCACCGACTATCTCGGTGATATTCTGGACAATAGCGATGGTTTTGTGGCGGATTTAGCCTATCTTTATCCGATGACGTTCGACCGCATGACCCTGTTGCCCGGTATCGGTACGCAGTGGGCCAGCGCCCAGCAAAACGACTATTATTACGGTGTCAGTCACAACGAATCGCGCCGGAGCGGCTTGAGTCAATATCAGGCGGGTGACGGTTGGTCGCCTTATCTTGAAATCACGGCTCTTTATGCCTTGACGGATGCCTGGCATGCTTCGCTCATGGCGCGTTACACTCGCTTAAGCGATGAAGTTAAAGATAGTCCCATGGTCAACACCAGTTATACCACGCTATTCGGGGCCGGGATGAGCTACAGCTTCTAAATTGGTGCATGGAATGCACCGTTATTGCGCGTTTGGGCTTTATTGCACTATCTTGGTGCTATTGCCGTGATTCATGTGAATAGGAGGGTCGATCACCATGAAACAGGTAATTTTTCCCGATGGATATACCGTGCCGGCCATAGGACAGGGCACTTGGTATATGGGAGAACGGTCAAGCGATATCGCACAGGAAGTTAAGGTGTTGCAGTATGGTATTGATCAAGGGCTCAAGTTGATCGATACGGCTGAAATGTATGCCAATGGCGGCGCGGAGCGGGTGGTCGCCCAGGCGATACGTGGTCGCCGCGATGACGTGTTTCTGGTATCAAAACTCTATCCGCAAAATGCCATGGTTCCAAAAGCGATAACCGCCTGTGAAAACAGTCTGCGACGCTTGCAAACCGACGTTATCGACTTGTATCTGCTGCATTGGCGGGCGGCTTCTCCTCTGTCGGACACCATCACTGCCATGGAACAGTTGCAACAGGCGGGAAAAATCATCCGCTGGGGCGTCTCTAATCTGGATTTGGCTGATATGCGGGAGCTGTGGTCATTGCCCGGCGGCGCCGCCTGCATGACCGACCAGGTGCTCTACCATTTGGCCTCGCGCGGTATCGAATTCGAGCTGCTGCCCTGGTGCCGCCAGCAATCGTTGCCCGTGATGGCTTATTGCCCGCTGGCGCAGGCGGGGAAATTGCGTAATGGTTTGATGGACAGCCCGACGGTTGTGGCTATTGCGCAAGAACTGCAGATAACCGTTGCACAGGTGCTGCTGGCTTGGGTCATCCGTCAGCCGGGGGTGATTGCCATCCCGAAATCCGCCAGTGAATCCCATGTGAAGCAAAATGCCGAAGCCCTGAAAATTACATTGAGCGACGCGCAATTGCAGGCGCTCGATCAGGCGTTTCCTGCGCCGCAACGTAAAACCCACCTGGATATTGTTTAAACGTTTTCCTTTCGTCGGCCGGAATCTTTTCACGGACGAGGTTAAGCCCCGTCCGTGCGTATTGTCATGAATCCGACGTCACTGAGCGGTGTATGACAAACCGCCCCCTTGCATGGACATGACAGTCAAGGCGCCTTTCAGGCTTTGTTCAGGCTGATGAGTGCGGATAAACGGGCCGGAGCGGCCGAGGTGGCTGCCAGCGGCTCATTGACCCGGGCGGTTTCAACGCAAACAAAGGTCTGGTAGCCGTCATCAGGCATGTCGCCGATGTTTTTCGCCGCTTTGGCGCCCGGATTCCAGGCTACGACATCGCTGTGATTATGATGATGGATTTCAATCACACGATGGTGTACCGGGTCATGGATCTGGCTGACAGCGTCGGGATGAGTATAAACGCGGTCTACTTCTTCGCCCTTGAACGCGACATCGCCGTGTTGTTGGGTAGTGACACCGCCGTTCACTTTATCCAGGTAGCTATTGCCCAAGCCGCTGAGCGTGGTCTGGGTAATGTCGCCGATATTAAAATAGCTGTGCAGCGCCGCGGTATTTTTGAAATCGCCCTTGGCTTCCAGGGTAACGCCGCAGGTTTTGCCCAGCACATATTTTACGCTCAACGCGAACGTATGCGGCCAGTATTTTTCGGTTTCCGCGCTGTCACGCAGCGTCAGAGTTAACGTGACTTGCTGATCATCTTCGTGATGTTCGCTGAGTTGCCAAGGCAGAATACGCGCAAAACCGTGATTCGGACTAGCGACCTTGCCAAACCAGGGCCAGCAAACGGGAATACCGCCGCGAATGGCGACGCCTTCCTTGAAAGCGCTGGTTTTGCTCAACCATAAGACCGGTTGTTCACCGGCGGGTTGCCAGTCAATCAAATGCGCGCCTTGTAAAGTTACAGCAGCCTTGACTTTGGGATGATTGATCACAATAACCGGCAATTGATCTAACTTGCACAGGCTGACCGATGCAGAAAGCTGTTCGGTAACGGGTAACGCAAAAAGAGTGTCATGCATCTTGGAACCTTCTTGAGTTTTAAAGGGATCAAATAAAAAGGGCGACATTACTGTCGCCCTATACTCGTTTTTTAAACAGCGATTAATGCTTGGCGATATGTGAAATCAGATCCAATACTTTATTGGAATAACCGGTTTCGTTATCGTACCAGGATACCAGTTTGACAAAGTTCTTGTTCAAAGAGACACCGGCTTTGGCATCGAAAACAGAGGTCAGTTTTTCACCATTGAAATCGGTGGAAACGACGGCTTCATCGGTATAACCCAACACGCCTTTCAGTTCGCCTTCAGACGCTGCTTTCATCGCCGCACAGATTTCTTCGTACGTTGCGCTTTTTTCAATGCGCGCGGTCAGATCGACAACGGAAACGTTCGGGGTCGGAACACGGAAAGCCACACCGGTCAATTTACCATTCAATTCAGGGATAACTTTACCCACTGCTTTGGCGGCGCCAGTTGTGGAAGGAATGATATTCTGAGAAGCGCCGCGGCCGCCGCGCCAGTCTTTGTGAGACGGGCCGTCAACGGTTTTCTGAGTCGCAGTGGTAGCATGAACGGTCGTCATCAGGGCTTCAACAATACCGAATTTGTCGTTCAGTACTTTGGCCAACGGCGCCAGGCAGTTGGTGGTACAAGATGCGTTGGAAACGATGTCTTGTCCATCATAAGTTTTGTGGTTTACGCCCATAACGAACATCGGGGTGCTGTCCTTGGAAGGACCAGTCAGAACCACTTTCTTCGCGCCGGCCGCGATGTGCTTGCGGGCGGTTTCGTCAGTCAGGAAAAGGCCGGTGGCTTCAGCGACAACGTCAACGCCGACTTCGCCCCATTTCAGATTAGCCGGGTCTCTCTCTGCGGTAACACGGATTGTTTTACCGTTTACAACCAGATGGCCGTCTTTAACTTCCACTGTGCCGTCGAAACGGCCGTGGGTTGAATCGTACTTCAGCATGTAAGCCATGTAGTCAGCATCTAACAGGTCGTTAATCGCAACGATTTCAATATCTTTACGTTCCTGCGCAGCACGGAAAACAATACGGCCAATACGGCCAAAACCGTTGATACCTACTTTGATAGTCATATATTCCACCAGCTATTTGTTAGTGAATAAAAGGTTGGTTGTAAATTTACAAAAACCTCACGCAGCGTCAAGCGGAATCGTGTCAATTGTTGCTACAAATCAAACCCAATACCACCATTTGAACGTTAAACGTTCGTTCCACTGCCTGCACAGCTGAGATTAATATGAGGTCGATCATCCTCAATTTAAACTGCACTCGGCAGCTAAATGTGATGTTCATCACACTTACCGCTCACGTTGTTTCTCGGTAACTAGTTTAAGCTAAAATGACCGGCAATGTTGTTAATTATTTGTTATAATGAATCACTTTAACCCTTAAAAACGCTTTTAACCTTCGAGAATCGCATTTATGGCTAAAGATGAAACAACCCAATCCCGCAAGGGCGTGCTAACGGATATGCAAAAGCTTGTGACGCAGCAAAGGGGCACAGAACCGCCCTTTAGCGGCAAGCTGCTGGAGAATAAGCGTACCGGGCAATATCACTGTATTTGCTGCAACGCACCGCTGTTCTATTCAGAGAGCAAATATGACTCAGGCTGTGGCTGGCCGAGCTTTTATGAGCCGGTAAGCGATACCGCCGTTCGTTATCTGGACGATAACTCCCATGGCATGCATCGCATGGAGATTCGCTGTGGTCAGTGCGATGCGCATCTGGGCCATGTCTTTCCCGATGGACCGCAGCCTACCGGCGAACGTTTTTGCGTCAATTCCGCCTCGCTGTTGTTCAAGGATCAGGATAATGGCGATGAAATTGCCGGCTAGAATCGCATTAGCAAAATGAGAACGTTTAAAACGGATAAAGCAAGAATCTTGAGCTTTAACGATTCAGCTAGATTTGATGGCTTACGTGCCGCCGGTTTGTAGAATTGTGTAAAAGGTAAGCGAATCATTATGGATGTTGACGCATTATTGGCGGCCATGACGCCGGAAGTCTATCAGCGATTGATGACGGCGGTGGAATTAGGCAAGTGGCCTGACGGCACGGTCCTAAGCCCGGAACAAAAAGAATCATCCCTGCAAATGGTGATGCTCTGGCAGGCCCGGAATAATCATCATCCGGAGCATATGAGCATCGGCACCGACGGCGCTATCGTCATGAAAAGCAAACATGAGTTGCTGGCCGAATTCACCGGGCAAGCGCCGGTTATTTTTCGCGGTAAGCCGGAGTAAAGCGGCTTGCCGCGCCGTGCGGTGTATCATCCGTACTAGCAAGCGTGGATTTAACGGTGTTATGCCAAGTCGGACAGGGTGATAAGTTTGGCGCCTTGCCGCCGCATATCCTCCAGCGCGCGTTGGCTGTCGCCGGGCGCGAGGTCCACGCCCCGGCAGCCATCGGCCACCACTTCAACGCCATAGCCCAATCCAAGAGCATCCAGCACGGTATATTTGACGCAATAATCGGTAGCCAAACCCATAATCACCAATGCGTGTATGTCCTGGGCGCGAAGCCATGCGTCCAGTTCGGTCTGACTGCGATGACCGTTATCATAAAAGGCGCTATAGCTGTCGATATTGGTATGAACACCTTTGTAAATCAGGCGTTGGATACCGTGTTTTTCGAGTTCGGGATGCAACTCGGCTCCATGCGAGTTTTGTACGCAGTGAACCGGCCACCATGTTTGCGGCAGATCATCCAGCATACCGCTAGCGCCGACTTTTTCGCCTACATTAACCGCAAAACTGCGATGGTCGGCCGGATGCCAATCAAGGGATGCCGCCACCGGCATTCCCCGTTGCCGACAGGTAGCCATCGCCCGATTCGCCACTGCGATGACAGCATCGCCATCGGGAACGGCCAACGCGCCGCCATTGCAAAAGTCATTTTGCAAATCAATGAGTAATAGTGCCTTTTTCATGCGGAAGCGTCCTCCAGCGGGTCAACGGTCAGTTCGCCGCGAAGATCCTGTTGCATAAAGTAGCGGATATCCTCGGCAGACAGGGACTGACTGAGCAAATAGTGCAATTTAGTGAGAGAGGCTTCAACCGTCATATCAAAACCGCTTATCACGCCGGCCCGCGCCAGGGCATTGCCAGTGGCATAACCGCCCATGTTCACCCGGCCGGAAAAGCATTGCGTCAGATTGACCACCACGCTGCCGCGGGCGACAGCTTGCTGCAATTCATTGAGCAACGCGGGATGTTGCGGGGCATTGCCGACGCCATATGTGCGCAGAATAAGAGCCTTGACCGGTTGACGTAAAAAGTTGCCCACCACGTCGGCGGAAATACCGGGATAGAGGGTAACCACACCCACTGGCTGTGGGGTGATCGGATGAACTATCAGCCCGGCGCCGGCGCGTTGCGGCAGCGCCGGTACGATTTGGCGAATATGGATGCCGGCTTCCAGCAAAGGCGGCAGATTGGGGGAAGCAAAGGCGTCAAAACCATCCGCATGGGCTTTGGTCGTGCGGTTGCCGCGAAATAGCGTGTTATTGAAAAATACGCTGACTTCGTTCACCGGATAATTGGCCGCCAGGTACAGGGCATTAAGCAGGTTGGTTTGGCCATCGGAGCGTAGCGCCTCCAGCGGTATCTGCGAACCGGTCACAATCACGGGTTTATTCAGGTTTTCGAGCATAAACGACAGCGCCGAAGCGGTGAATGCCATGGTGTCGGTGCCATGCAAAATCACGAAGCCATCATAACGGTCATAGTTCGCCGCCACGTCTTGTGCGATCTGCTGCCAATGGATGGGCGTCATATCTGAAGAATCAATGAGCGGGGCATATTCATGCACGGTAAAAACGGGCATCTCCGGGCGATAGAATTCCGGCATCAATGCCAGTTGACGCTGTAAGTGGCCCGAGACCGGAATATAACCGTCAGCGGAACGCTGCATCCCGATGGTACCACCGGTATACGCGACATAAATGGATTTTTTTGACATCGGATGTGAGCATTGAAAGAGGCAATAGGATCAATTATACGGCCATGCTGTAATAACGGCTAGGGTATTAATCCGTCATCTTTCGAGCCGCAGCCTTTCCGTTGCAGCGAGGTTGGCTACGTTCACCCCCCCGAATCACTGACGTGAGCCAGAGATTCGGGGGGGTGAACCTCATCCCTGAGGTTCAGCCTTGGGATCAGCGCAAGCGCAGTCGGCCGTTATTGGATCTCGCCACAAGACAGGCAATATGCGTAACGGTTCTGCGGATCGTTGAGGTTGGACAACAATCCCGGTTGAGCGCTGAAAAACGATGATATCTGACTGACCGGCGCTGGTACCCATGCCTGAATCATTGCCGGCAAATGCGCATAGATCGAAGCACTGGTTTGCGAAAGCAGCATATCAAACAGGCTTGGCTCTTCGGCATACCAATTGAGGTAATAAACCTTGGATTTGGCCAACTCAGCCGCTTTTGCCACGGCATCATCGAAATCGCCCAATTGATCGACCAGTCCATTGTCTTTGGCATCGCTGCCGATCCAGACGTGGCCTTGAGCTATTTTGTCGACATCTTCCGGTGTCTTATGCCGTGCTTTACCCACCAGAGTGATGAAGTTCTTATAGCCGTTTTCGATATTCATCTGCATCATCTGGGAGAATTCCGGCGGCAAGGCTTTGGTGATGGATAAATCCGCCAGAGGCGAAGTGGCCACCCCATCGGTATGGATGCCGACATTGCTCAGGGTGTTTTCAAACGTATTGATGACGCCGAAAATACCAATCGAACCGGTAAGCGTGCTGGGACTGGCGATAATATAATTGGCTGGCGTCGAAATCCAGTACCCGCCTGAAGCCGCCATGCCGCCCATGGATACCACCACCGGTTTGCCGGCTGTGCGCGCCGCTTCCAATTCCGATCTGATGACCTCGGAAGCGCTTACGCTGCCGCCGGGGCTGTTGACTCGCAAAACAATGGCTTTGATGTCGGGATCAAGCCGGGCATCGCGTATTTGACTAGCCGTAGTGTCCCCGCCCACCGACCCTGGGGTTTCCGTCCCGTCGATGATGGCGCCGTTGGCGATGATCACCGCAATCTGATCGCCTTTTTGCGCTTTAGGCTGGACCTGGTAGTCATACATGCTGACCGCATTGATGGCTTTTTTCTGCTTATTCCAGCCAAAAGTTTTGGTGAGGTCGGTTTCAATGGCATAACGGGATGCCACCTCGTCCACCCATTTATTCTGCAGGGCGAATTGCGCCGTATCGCCGTCCGCGGCTTTCAGGCTGGCCAGCATGGCCGGCGCGCCGGGAAACAGCTGTTGCGGGGTAATTTGGCGATTGGCGGCCACCGTGTCGAGATAGTGCTGCCAAATCTGGCTCAGCCAACGGCTGTCCGCAGCACGGGCGTCCGGCGACATATCGTCGCGCAGAAAAGGTTCAACCGCCGATTTATAGGTGCCGACGCGAAAAATATGGGCATTGATCTTGAGTTTATCCAATAAGCTTTTGTAATACAGGTTATTGGTGGCGAGTCCGTGTAAGTCAACCGCCCCTTGTGGGGTGAGATAGATCTTGTTGGCGTAACTGGCCAGAAAGTATTGCGACTGATTGTAACTATCGCCAATGGCGTAAATAGGTTTGCCGCTATCGCGAAATTCACGCAACGCTTTGCCGATATATTGCAACGAGGTGGGATCCGTACCGGCGAAATCTTTCAACGACAACACCAGACCGGTGATATTATCGTCGGTTTTCGCCTGCCGCAGCATATCCACCAGATCAAACAGCGAGTTTTCCTGCAAGCGATTGCTCGACGCGCCCAATAGTTCACGCCCGATTTGGCTGAATTTACTGTTCACCGACGGCTTTTCCACCACCACGCCGGTAAGATCCACCAAGAGCGCGCCTTTCCCCGCATCCGGCGCCGCCCGATGAAGTTGCAGATAAATACCCATACAGGCAACGATGATGACAATCAAAAACAGGTTAAGGATAAATTCCCGGATGAAATTCAACAAACGCCAGCACCATCTGAATGGGCCGGATATTATTCGCCACAATGTGCGCATGTGCTCTCCATAAAACAACCTAGTGCAGGGATAATAATGTAAAATCTCATCGAGCGCGCTGGCTGTGACGCGCTCATGTTCATTATTCGCTCATAATGCCGAAAATTGCTCATTGCCAGGTATCCTAAAGATCCGACAGCGAAATGTCAGCATGAAAAAAGATAAAAAATCCGTTAAAAAGCGTCATGCTGTAACCGCTGGCGGGCATATGTTAACGTTATGAACCTTACTAACATCAGGAGTCAGTCATGGATGCTTTAGAACTGTTGTTAAATCGCCGGTCGGCTTCGCGGTTGACAGACCCCGCCCCGGCGGGCGAAGCTTTGCATAATATCATTCTCGCCGGAATGCGTGCGCCTGATCATGGCACATTGCGGCCCTGGCGGTTTGTGTTGATTGAAGGGGAAGGGCGGAACACGTTAAGCGAATTGCTGCATCAATCCGCCATTAAGATCGGCATGGATGAAAAGGGCATTGAAAAAGCCAAGCAAACGCCATTCAGAGCGCCGTTGATTATCGCGGTTCTGGCATGGTGCGATACGCAAAGCAAGGTCCCGCATGGGGAACAGGTGCTTTCTGCCGGTTGCGCCGTGCAGGCAATGCAAATGGCGGCATTGGCGCAGGGCTTCAATGGCATCTGGCGCACCGGCCTATGGGCTACTCAGGATGATGTCAAACACGCATTCGGTTGCCGCCCGCAAGATGAAATCGTCGGTTTCCTGTATTTGGGCACCCCGCAACTGAAAGCCTCCACCACCTTGATTCCGCCCGAAATTGAACCTTACATCCGCTATTTCTGAGCTGGAGAACATCATATCTTTTAACGTATCTGTCCCATGGTGATGAATGCAGCTTTTTATTGCTGAAAAACCCAGCCTGGCGCGCGCCATAGCCGATGTTTTGCCGCAACCCCACCGACGGGGCGATGGCTATATCGCGTGTGGCCAGCACCATATGGTGACCTGGTGCATCGGTCATCTATTGGAACAAGCGCAACCCGATGCCTATGGCGAACGTTATGCCCGCTGGTCGCTGGCGGATTTACCCATTGTGCCGGACAAGTGGCGATTACAACCCCGGCCATCGGTCGCGAAACAATTGCAGGTAATCAAAAAGCTGCTGAGCGGGGCGTCGGAAGTGATTCATGCGGGCGACCCTGACCGCGAGGGTCAACTGTTGGTCGACGAGGTGCTGGATTACCTGGCCCTGGATGATGAAAAACGCAGGAACGTCAAGCGTTGTCTGGTTAATGATCTTAATCCGCAAGCGGTCACCAAAGCGGTAAGCCGTCTGCGGGAAAACCGGGAATTCGTGCCATTGTGCGTTTCGGCGCTGGCGCGGGCGCGGGCCGATTGGCTGTACGGCATCAATATGACCCGCGCTTATACCCTACTGGGCCGTAACGCCGGTTACCAGGGCGTGCTGTCGGTTGGGCGGGTCCAGACGCCGGTACTGGGCCTGGTGGTCAGACGGGACGAAGAAATAGAAAATTTCGTGTCGAAAGATTTTTTTGAGGTTAAAGCCCATATTATTACGCCGCCGGGCGAGCGATTTACCGCCCTTTGGACGCCCAGCGAGGCCTGTGAACCGTATCAGGACGAGGAGGGCCGGTTATTGCATCGCAAGCTGGCCGATCACGTGGTCGAACGGATCGCCGGTCAGCCGGCACTGGTTACGCTTTATCAGGACAAACGGGAAGCAGAGGCGCCTGCGTTGCCGTTTTCCCTGTCTGTTTTGCAAATCGAGGCGGCCAAACGTTATGGTATGAGCGCGCAGCAAGTTCTTGATGTGTGTCAGCGTCTCTATGAAACTCACAAGCTCATCACCTATCCTCGCTCCGATTGCCGCTATTTGCCGGAAGAACATTTTGCCGGCCGACAAAGCGTATTGAAGGCCATCAATGCGCATGAGCCGGAGCTGATGAACCAGGCGATCTTGGATCTGACCCAAAAAAACCGCTGCTGGGACGATAAAAAGGTCGATGCGCATCACGCTATCATTCCCACCAGCCGCAGCAGTAAAACCCAGCTCACCGAAAATGAGCAAAAAATCTATCAACTGGTGGCCCGGCAATATTTGATGCAATTTTGTGCCGACGCGGTATTTCGTCGCTGTGTTATCAACCTGGATATTGCCGGCGGCAAGTTTGTGGCTAAAGCGCGTTTTCTGGTGGAAGCGGGCTGGCGAACGTTTTTGGGCGGCAAAGAGCGGGATGAGGAAAATGATGGCACGCCATTGCCGGTTGTGGCGAAAGGCGATGAGTTGTTATGCGAGTCGGGCGAAGTGATGGCCAGAGAAACCCAGCCCCCCAGGCCATTCAATGATGCGACGCTGTTGTCCGCCATGACCGGGATTGCCCGTTTCGTGCAAGACAAGGAATTGAAAAAAATTCTGCGGGCGACCGATGGATTGGGCACCGAGGCTACCCGGGCCGGCATTATCGAATTACTGTTCAAGCGCGGTTTTTTATTTAAAAAGGGCCGCAATATTCTTTCCAGCGAAAGCGGGCGCGGCCTGATTCACGCATTGCCTGTCAGTGCGGCCAGCCCGGATATGACCGCGCAATGGGAAGCGACGCTGACCAAAATCAGCGAAAAACAGTGCCGTTACCAGGATTTTATGGCGCCGCTGACCGCGACGCTGCAGGGATTGATAGATCAGGTTCGCCAGCAACCGCCGCCGCCTTCATTGCGCGGATTGCCGGCGGCGTCGGTGCGTAAAAACGCAGGACCCAAACGTCGGCGTAAAGCCGCCACCTAAGTTCGGTGAATACGCCGAGGCTGATTACCCCCGTATTCGCGCCGGCAGGAATGTTATAAGGCGAATTCCGCCCATACCGGCGCATGATCCGAGGGTTTCTCCATGGCGCGAATAGTGTAATCGATTCCCGTGGTGAGGCAGGTTTCCGCCAACGGTTTTGACGCCAGCAGGAGATCAATACGCAAACCGCGGTTTTCATCAAAACCGCGCGAGCGGTAATCGAACCAGGAAAACCGGTCGTTGCTGTCCGGATACTGATGACGAAAGGTATCCACCATGCCCCAATCGAGCAGTCGCGTCATCCATTCGCGCTCTTCCGGCAGAAAAGAACATTTGCCGGTGCGCAACCAGCGCTTGCGGTTTTCCTCGCCAATGCCGATATCCAGGTCGGTGGGACTGATATTCATATCGCCCATGATCAGCAATAGCGACTTGTCCTGATGATTTTGTTCAACATAACGCTGCAAGTCCTGGTAGAACCGCTCTTTCGCCGGAAATTTGAGCGGATGATCGCGCGATTCGCCTTGAGGGAAATAGCCATTCACCACGGTTAAAATACCCTTGGGCGTCATAAAATCAGCCATGATTATCCGCCGCTGAGCATCGGCATCATCACCGTCAAAACCTTTTCGCAGCGCCAATGGTTGTTCCCGGCTTAACAGCGCCACGCCATAATGCCCTTTCTGCCCATGATAAAAGACGTGATAACCATACTTGGCCACATCATCCAGTGGGAACATATCGTCGTGGACCTTGGTTTCTTGCAAACCGATAACGTCGGGCTGATGTTGTTCCATAATTGCGCTCAATTGATGTGGGCGAGCGCGTAGTCCATTGATATTAAAAGAAACGATCTTCATTTTCAGCGTCATTGAAGGGGGGATAATTGATGGTAGCAGAAAAAGCGGGCCTTTCAAATCTCACCCTGCGGGCCGTCGCAAGCGACGTTGTCTCGCGATGCTCGACTCGAACCTTGGTCGAAGGTTCTCATCCATCCCCCATCGGGGAATATAAGGAATAGGTGCAAATGGGAGAAACTGGTGCCTTTCTTGAGATGGTGGTGGGGGAAGGATTCGAACCTTCGAAGTCAGTGACGGCAGATTTACAGTCTGCTCCCTTTGGCCGCTCGGGAACCCCACCTGGCCTGGCAATGATTATTGCTTCAAACGCGGCGCATCATATCAAATAAACCGCCGCTGTAAAGTGGAAATAACCGGTAACGGGTTCGCTTGCCGTTTTTTTCAGCAAAGATAGGTAAAATCAATTATATAGCGGCCCGAAATGCGGTAAAACGCCGGCGAAAGCGAATTCGCCGGCGTTGAGGTTAAAAGATGATGGTACGGTTGCCGTAAACGAAAACCCGTTGGGCCAATACCCGATATAAAGCGCGGCTGAGGACATGTTTTTCCACATCGCGACCTGCGCGCATCATATCTTCAGCGGTATAGGTATGATCGACATTGATAACGTCCTGGCAAATAATCGGGCCCTCATCCAGGCTATCGTTGACGTAATGAGCGGTGGCGCCAATAATTTTCACGCCGCGCTCATAAGCCTGTTGATAGGGGCGGGCGCCGATAAATGCCGGCAAAAATGAATGATGAATATTAATGACCTTGTTTGGATAATGGTGGACAAATTCCGGCGTCAGGACCCGCATGTATTTGGCCAGCACGACATAATCAGGGGAGCAGGCGTCGATTTGCGCCATCATATGGGCATCATGTTCTTCCCTGGTAAAACCGTCATGGCTCACCAGATGGAAAGGGATATCGAAGCGCTCAACCAGCGTACGCAGCGTGTCGTGGTTGCCTACCACCGCCGCAATATCCATATCCAGGCCGCCATAGGCGCTTTTCATCAGCAAATCGCCCAGGCAATGGGCTTCTTTAGTGACCAGGATAACAATGCGGCGACGTCCAGCATCATTGAGTTCACGCACCGTCCCCGCCGGTAAAACCCGATCCAGATCGCCCAGCAGGCGTTCGTCATCGAAACGGCCTTCCAATTCGGTACGCATAAAAAATCGCCCGCTTCGGTGGTCTACATATTCATTGTTTTGTACGATATTCAAATGATGACTAAAACATATGCTGGTTATTTGAGCTATAAGACCCTTTTCATCTGGGCAAATGGTACGTAATATTTTTCTTTGTACGCTTGTTGACTGCATTAATGGCCGATCCTATACAATACAAGGTTATACCAGTCTTCTTTTAAGTCGCAGACGTGCCGGCTCCGCTCGTTCGCCCTTCGGGCCAGCGCAAGCGATGCTCAAGTCTGTTCCAGACAAATTTATCGCTCGCCTGCCGCCTGCCCGCGACTCTCATTAACAAGGTATATGGTTACCGTGATAATTAGTGGTCAGATAAAATTCCGCTGGGTTATTGCCCGCAGCATTTTTTGTATTTTTTCCCCGACCCGCAAGGACAAGGGGCATTTCTCAGGGGATGCTGATGTATGCCGTCAATATAATACCAGCGTTCGCTTAATCGGACAAAGCGTGAGCGCTCGTGAATAAAATTTGTGCGCTGAGTGCGCTTATCAAAAAAAACCGCTAAAAATTCAACAAATGATTCATGCGTATTTTTACCCGGACTTTCATTTTTAATCGTTAACCCTCGCCAATCAATCATCGGAAAATCGGCAATGATATCTTTGCGCCATTGTTCGGCGTGACAATCCGGATGCCAGGTAGCGATCAAATAGTCAATATTATGGATGACGAAAGCGGTATACCGGGAGCGCATCACTTGTACGGGCTTGAGCGGGGCACTCTGGCCGTTGATAAATGGCTCGCAACATTCATCGAAGCGTAGACCGCTACCGCAATGACAAAAATTTTCCACAAGACACCCTGAGAATAGTGATGAAATTAACCTGAACGTTGATGATACCAGACCCTCTATATACTTATGCCAATGCTAACTGGATAGAGTAGTATTCATCATCAGTCGCTCGTCGGGTATCGCTAAAAATTTACATTGTTAAACTAACGTCTTTTCAACGGACTGATTAATCGTCCTTGTCAAAGGCTCTGTTAAATTTCATCATTTAGCGCCGATAAGATGCATTTTTACCTAATGACTACTACGATCCTTACTGAGACAAGTACTTTATAGTGTTAATGCGAGGGTATCCTATCAAGTATTAGGATACACATAGGGGGTGTCAGGGAAAATGGACCCGATTTGCGGTTAGACGAGCGATCGAATAAATAATAAGCAACAGACTAATCAGCCCCTGACATTTCTTATAAGTAATTGTGGCGGAATTGAGCCACTATTAAGCTGATTGGGAAAAGGGGTCTTTTGATGGCAAAGCCGTTAATTAACAAACAGATATTAATTGTGGAGGACGAGGCGGTATTCCGGTCAGTGCTGACCCAATTCCTGCGATCGCTGGGTGCCGAAGTGTTCGAAGCCGCCCATGGCGGAGAGGCATTGGAGCTGCTGCCTTCCGCGCGTCCGGACCTGATCATTTGCGACCTTGAAATGCCGGAAATGAACGGGCTGACTTTTGTTGAACGTTTCCGCGCAGTGGATGTGACCACTCCGGTGCTGGTGGTATCCGGTACTGATCAGATGACCGATATCGCCAAAGTCCTGCGTTTAGGCGTTCAAGACGTGCTTCTCAAACCCCTGGATGATTTTGCCCGCTTGCGCGAGACAATACTCGGTTGCCTTTATCCCGACCTTTTTACCTCCCAGGTGGATGAAGAAGAACAATTATTTCAGGACTGGGATGCGTTAAGTCAGCATCCTGGCGCCGCCGCAAAATTACTTAAACAATTACAACCGCCTGTGCAACAGAATATTGCGCACTGCCGGATTAATTACCGTCAATTGACCATGGCGGAACAACCTGGTCTGGTTCTGGATATCGCCGCATTATCCGAGCACGATTTAGCTTTTTATTGCCTGGATGTGACTCGTGCGGCGGAAAAAGGCGTGTTGGCGGCGCTTTTGCTTCGCGCATTGTTTAATGGTTTGCTGCAGGCGCATATTGCCAATCGTTCGCATCGTTTGCCTGAATTATCAACTTTGTTAAAACAGGTTAATCAATTATTGCGTAAAGCAAATCTGGAAGGCCAATTTCCTTTGCTGGTGGGATATTATCATCGCAGTTCAAATAATTTAATCTTGGTTTCGGCGGGATTAAATGCGACCCTGACCGCTAATAATCAGCAGATTCAACTCAATAGCGGCGTACCGTTGGGTACAATGAATACGACTTATCTAAGTCAGATCAGTCAACATTGCGATGCCTGGCAATGCCAAGTCTGGGGCGTTGGCGGACGGTTAAGAATCATGCTGACGGCCGATTGAATTTTGACGGATTGACGTTAATGCTCGGTATGAAAAATGGCTTACCCCAAGTTCTTCATTTCCAATGACTTATGGAAATGGGGAATTGTCTTATTTTTTAATCTAAAGCTGCCTTTCATCGAGCGCCACCAGTGTAAACTGGTATACTTATTGGGTTTAAAATTAGATATATAGAAATTGTTGTCTTAATGATATGAGAGAGGTGGTTGATGTCTATTATTAATGCTAATTCTAAAGTGACCAAGGCTGTCATCCCGGTGGCGGGATTGGGCACAAGAATGTTGCCAGCAACGAAAGCCATTCCGAAAGAAATGTTGCCGCTGGTTGATAAGCCGCTGATTCAATATGTGGTAAATGAATGCATTGCAGCAGGTATTAATGAAATCATTTTGGTTACACATTCTTCCAAAAATTCAATTGAAAACCATTTTGATACCAGCTTTGAACTTGAAGCCATGCTGGAAAAACGCGTAAAACGGCAATTATTGGCCGAAATACAGGCTATTTGCCCGCCTCATGTCACTATTATGCAAGTACGCCAAGGGTTGGCCAAAGGGTTGGGTCATGCGGTCTTGTGCGCGCATCCATTGGTGGGCGACGAACCGGTGGCGGTGATATTGCCCGATGTGATTATTGATGAATATGAATCTAATCTTAAAACTGATAATTTAAGTGAAATGCTAGCGCGTTTCTCACAAACCGGACGTAGCCAGATAATGGTAGAGCCGGTGGAAGATGTGACCAATTACGGTGTAGTGGATTGTCAGGGTAAAGAACTCAAACCGGGGGAAAGCGCCCCGATGGTTAATGTGGTTGAAAAACCTGCCGCAGACGAGGCGCCCTCCAATTTGGCCGTTGTAGGTCGATATGTATTGTCCGCCGATATATGGGCCCTGTTGGAAAAAACGCCTCCGGGAGCCGGTAACGAGATTCAGCTGACCGATGCTATTGCCTTATTAATGGAAAAAGAAACTGTCGAGGCTTACCACCTCAAAGGCACCAGCCATGATTGCGGTAATAAATTAGGATATATGGAAGCCTTTGTTGAATACGGCATCCGTCATGAAACCCTTGGGAAAGATTTCACACAATGGCTAAAAGAAACCATTAAATAACATTCTTTTTATTCGTGGCTAAATTTCAACCAGGATATTCAATATGAAAGTCACTGTTTTTGGTATCGGCTATGTTGGCTTGGTGCAAGCGGCGGTATTAGCGGAAGTAGGACATGATGTGCTTTGCGTGGATGTTGACGCGCGCAAAGTCGAAAACCTAAAAAAAGGCAACATCCCTATTTACGAGCCTGGTTTGACTCCTTTGGTACAGCAGAATTTTGAATCGGGTCGGCTGAAATTCACCACCGATGCCGCAGCAGGCGTCAGTCATGGCGTAATGCAGTTTATTGCGGTGGGGACGCCTCCTGATGAGGACGGTTCGGCGGATCTGAAATATGTTACGACAGTGGCCCGGACCATCGCACAGTATATGGACGATCACAAGGTGGTGCTGGATAAATCCACTGTTCCCGTGGGTACGGCGGAAAAAGTACGGGCCGTCATGCAAGAAACGTTGCGCGGCCGGAATAGTCCATTAACCTTCGATGTGGTTTCCAATCCGGAATTTCTCAAAGAGGGAGCGGCGGTCGCCGACTGTATGCGTCCCGAACGTATTGTGGTCGGGACGGATAATGAACAGGTCGTTGAGTTGCTGCGCGAACTCTATGAGCCTTTTAACCGCAACCATGATCGCATGATTCTGATGGATATCCGTAGCGCTGAACTGACGAAGTATGCGGCGAATTGTATGCTTGCGACCAAAATCAGTTTTATGAATGAAATTTCCAATTTGGCGGAATTGCTAGGCGCTGATATAGAGAAAGTTCGTCAGGGCATCGGTTCCGATTCCCGCATCGGTTATCATTTTATTTATCCTGGCTGTGGTTACGGCGGCTCTTGTTTCCCCAAAGATGTGCAAGCATTAATTCGCACTTCTGAACATATTGGTTATCAGCCGAAGCTGCTCCAGGCAGTGGAAGATGTCAATTATCAGCAAAAAAGCAAGTTGCCGTCGTTTATCAAACGTCATTTTGGCGAAAATTTGCAAGGCAAGACCTTTGCAGTGTGGGGCTTGTCCTTTAAACCCAACACTGACGATATGCGAGAAGCTTCCAGCCGTGTATTGATGGAAACGCTATGGCAAGCGGGCGCGCAAATACAAGCGTTTGATCCCGAGGCGATGGATGAAGCCCAACGTATTTATGGGCATCGTGATGACCTCAAATTGATGGGCACCAAAGAGGCCGCTTTACATGGTGCGGAAGCGCTGGTTATTTGTACGGAGTGGCAAAATTTTCGTGCCCCGGATTTTGATATGATCAAATCCGTGCTAAAACAGCCGGTCATTTTTGATGGTCGTAATTTATATGATCCGGAACGTTTGGCTAGCCGGGGTATCGTTTATTACGGCATTGGCCGTGGAGCTTCGCTCACAGCCTATAAATAAGAGGTTACATGAAATTTCTGGTGACCGGTGCCGCGGGCTTTATTGGTTTTCACGTCAGCGGGCGTTTGCTCGCTGATGGCCATCAGGTCATCGGTATTGATAATCTTAACGACTATTATGATGTCCATCTCAAACGATCGCGCCTTGAACAACTGGTAGATGACAAGTCCTTCCGCTTTATCAAATTGGATTTGTCAGATCGTAAGGGAATGGCTGATCTTTTTGCACAGCATGGTTTTCAGCGAGTAATCCACCTTGGCGCTCAGGCCGGGGTTCGTTATTCGCTGGAAAACCCGATGGCTTACGCTGAGTCCAATCTTATCGGCCATCTGAATATTCTGGAGGGATGCAGGCACCATCATGTTGAGCATTTGCTCTACGCGTCATCCAGTTCGGTTTATGGCCTGAACCGTAAGCTGCCTTTCTCTACCGATGATTCAGTGGACCACCCGGTTTCATTATATGCAGCCACCAAAAAATCCAATGAATTGATGTCACATACTTATTCACATTTGTACCAGCTTCCCACGACAGGATTGCGTTTTTTTACCGTCTATGGGCCTTGGGGCCGTCCTGATATGGCTTTATTTAAATTCACCAAAGCCATGCTTGCCGGACTCAGTATTGATGTCTATAACCATGGCGAAATGCGTCGTGATTTTACTTATATCGATGATATTGTCGAAGCGGTCATTCGTTTGCAAAATTTGATACCGGTCGCCAATCCCCACTGGACGGTTGAGCAGGGATCAGCGGCGTCCAGTTCGGCGCCTTATAAGGTATTTAACATCGGTAATAACCAACCGGTTAAATTGATGGAATACATTCGTGAGTTAGAAAAAGCCTTAGGCATTACCGCTGTAAAAAATCTAATGCCGTTGCAACCGGGTGATGTGGTAGAAACCTGTGCCGACACCGAAGCCTTGTATAAAGCGATAAATTTTAAACCCCAGACTTCAATAGCTGAAGGGGTGGGGCATTTTGTCAACTGGTACCGTAATTATTACCATCAATAACTCTTTGTGACAATCTGATCATATCTGTTGATAAGGGGGTGGCCGTTAGGCCATCTTTTGTTCGTCTGTTCAGTCGCGTGATGCCTATTAGCTTTCGAGAGCGCGTCTTGAACTTAAAAAAGCTAATTATTCTGCTCACAATTTATGCGTTTATGATTTCCCAGGCTAAGTCTAATGACAAGAATTATTACAGATAAGGTAAGCTGACAAGAACAAAAGGAGATAAAGGGTGGTTGTTTCCAGGGTTGGAACTTGATCGCAGATAACTGACAGACAAAAAAACACCCGCTGAGTATTCAAACGGGCATTTTATAATAAAAAGGCATTAATACAATTAGAGCAAGAAATCGTCCAGCGTCTTGCCTTCATCTTCAATAGATTTCTTGATGACAGCAGGAGTACGGCCTTGGCCGGTCCAAGTTTTGCTTTCACCGTTTTCATCGGTATATTGATATTTTGCCGGACGTGCTGCACGTTTAGTTTTACCAGTCGCTTTAGATGCGCTCATGGTTTGCAGTAATTCATTCGGGTCAATACCATCAGCAATCAGCATTTCGCGATATTGCTGTAATTTGCGCGTGCGTTCTTCGATTTCAGCCTGTGCTTGACTGTCTTCATCGCGGCGCTCATTGACTACTACCTCCAGCTTCTCCAGCATTTCTTCCAGAGTTTCAAGAGTACATTCTCTGGCTTGTGCACGCAGAGTTCGGATGTTGTTAAGAATTTTAAGTGCTTCGCTCATTGTCCTAATCTCGAATAATATAAGTGGGGCGTCGGGGTAATAATAGAGCGGTAGTTTCTTTTCTGCAATAGCTAGTTTGTAAGTAAGGTAAAAAATAATCTTTTTTTAACCGCGCACCCCAACAACGTTAAATATATGCTGCTTGCCTACTAATGACAAATTGATTCGCTATGTTGCTTTTTTGGATCATGTCACTTAATGGAGCGCATATTGCACAGCGCGTTTCATTATAAGACATGTTTATATCATAGAAAAATTGCAAATTTATAACCTCCGTTTAAACCACTGAGCTATTGCTGCTATGGCGCACTGTACAAAGGATGCCCTTCGGCAAATGTTGGGTTGATAGGCACGGCTCTGCTGTAATGATTCATTAGAATGTGACTATTTATAGTAAAAAAACAGGCAAAGGCTTATTACTGACATGCAGGGCTAGTTGAACAACGTACAGTTCTTGTGGCGGCTGCACGCGGCGCCGGACCCGGCGGATAGCCTTTATGATACACTAGGTACCTTAATTATTATGTTATCGATTTTTTTCCAGGGGGCGGCCTGATGGCTCAACTTTATTTTTATTATTCTGCGATGAATGCGGGTAAATCAACCGCACTGCTACAGTCTTCGTATAATTATCAGGAACGCGGTATGCGCACCCAGGTTTTTACCGCTGAAATAGATAATCGTTTTGCACGCGGCCAAGTCAGTTCCCGGATCGGCCTTTCTTCGCCGGCCGAGCTATACCGGCCAGACACCGATATGCTGGCGGTTATTCGTCAGTCCCATCAACAACAGACATTACATTGTGTATTAGTTGATGAAAGTCAATTCCTCACTCGCGAACAAGTTGCCGAACTGTCGGATGTGGTGGATTTTCTCAATATACCGGTTTTGTGTTATGGCTTGCGCACAGATTTTCGCGGTGAACTTTTTCCAGGCAGTCATTATCTCTTGGCCTGGGCGGATAAACTTATTGAGCTTAAAACCATTTGTTATTGCGGCCGTAAGGCAAATCGCGTCGTCCGGCTCGATGAATATGGTAAACCCTTGCATGAAGGTCAACAGGTGGTCATTGGCGGTGATGATCGTTATGTCTCGGTTTGCCGCAAACACTATAAGCAAGCAATGCAAGAAGATACCCCGGTGCCAGGCTATGCGTCCTTGCCATCGTCCCCGCAGGAATAAATACCGGTCCGGTCCGCCCATGACGGTAGCGGCGACATGTTTTTTCTTGCTGCCTAATACCGCGAGACGACGTCAATAAATGATTGGCGGTTGTTTGGGGGCTAGCGCCGCATGAGCGGCTCATAGCGGCGCTGAATCACTTAATCAATGTCACCATTAGGGTGCTGCCGCTTCTTATCGTTATCGGGCTGCAAATTGCGCTTAGGACATTTATCAATTCCAAAACCTCGGGGCAGACTCCCGCAGATCATCGCCCATTGGGCGCCCTACAGCTGCGAATGCCGCGATCTGAAAGGAAACAAGGCAAACATATGACGATAGCAATAAAACCCCGCCAGGAGGTTTACAGCCCGGTCTGACAGGCCGGATCGTTACAATCGCCTTAAGCGCTGCTTTATACCCTGAATAATTCGAGTTGCAGGAAGTCGGCGAACGAGCTTACCGGGAGAGTACGTCGACGGGAGAAAGTAGGCGGAAGGCTGCGGCGGCGCCATGGCATAGCCGGCGCAACGGCGGGACATCCTATACGAGCGGACGCCGTACCGAGGTTTTCGGCCTGAATTATCGCGCAAAAAAAACAGACCCCCTGAGGGGCCTGTGTATCAGCGCTATATCACACCGGAAATGATCCGGCATGATTATTAGCTAGTGACTTTCTTGCTTTTTTTCTCAGCTTTAACGTCTTCGGCTACCACTTTGACAGCCTCGACTTTAGCAGGCGCTTCTAATACGATGCCGCCGGCCGGTTCTACGAATTTACGTCCGTAGTAAGTGTCCAGCAGGATTTGTTTCAGTTCGGAGATCAGCGGATAGCGCGGGTTAGCGCCGGTACACTGGTCATCGAACGCATCTTCGGACAATTTATCGACTTTCGCCAAGAAATCGGCTTCTTGCACGCCGGCTTCACGGATGGAAGCAGGAATACCTAAATCAGCCTTGATTTCGTCCAGCCAATTCAACAGGTTTTCAATCTTCTGCGCGGTACGATCGCCTGGTTTGCTCAGACCTAAATGATCAGCCACTTCGGCGTAACGACGACGGGCCTGCGGACGGTCGTACTGACTGAAAGCCGCTTGCTTGGTCGGGTTATCGTTAGCGTTATAACGAATCACGTTGGAAATCAGCATGGCGTTGGCCAGACCATGGGGAATATGGAATTCCGAACCCAGTTTATGGGCCATGGAGTGACATACGCCCAGGAAGGCGTTGGCAAATGCGATACCGGCGATGGTGGCGGCGTTATGCACGCGTTCACGGGCAACCGGATTTTTGGAACCTTCATGATAGCTGGCCGGCAAAAATTCTTTCAGCAGCTTAATCGCCTGCAGCGCCTGGCCGTCGGAGAACTCGGTGGCCATAATGGACACGTAAGCTTCCAGGGCATGGGTCACCGCATCCAGGCCGCCAAAGGCGCACAGGGATTTAGGCATATTCATGACCAGGTTGGCATCGACAATCGCCATGCTCGGCACCAGGGCATAATCCGCCAACGGATATTTCTGACCGGTGGCATCGTCGGTTACCACGGCGAACGGCGTTACTTCCGAACCGGTGCCTGATGTGGTAGTGATGGCGATCATTTGAGCTTTCACGCCCATTTTCGGGAACTTGTAGATACGTTTACGGATATCCATAAACCGCAGCGCCAGTTCTTCGAACGGGGTGCCCGGATGTTCGTACATGACCCACATGATCTTAGCGGCATCCATCGGCGAACCGCCGCCCAATGCGATAATGGTGTCAGGTTTGAAGGAGTTCAGCTGTTCCAGACCTTTACGCACGATGCTCAGGGTCGGATCGGCTTCCACTTCGAAGAACACTTCGGTTTCAATACCGTGATTTTTCAAAACAGAGGTGATTTGATCGGCATATCCGTTGTTGAACAAATAACGGTCCGTCACGATAAATGCGCGTTTAGCGCCATCGCTGGCCACTTCATCCAGTGCAATCGGCAGTGAGCCGCGACGGAAGTAAATGGATTTCGGAAGCTTATGCCACATCATATTTTCAGCTCGCTTGGCCACGGTTTTGGTATTGATCAGGTGTTTAGGCCCGACGTTCTCGGAGATCGAGTTACCGCCCCAAGAGCCACAACCCAAGGTCAGCGACGGTGCCAGCTTGAAGTTGTACAAATCGCCAATCCCGCCCTGTGAAGCCGGGGTATTAATCAGAATACGGGCGGTTTTCATCTTCTTGCCGAAGAAATCGACCCGTTCCGTTTGGTTGTCCTGATCAGTATAGAGACAAGAGGTATGACCGATACCGCCCATTTCCACCAGTTTTTCGGCTTTCACTACCGCATCTTCGAAGTTGACGGCACGGTACATGGCCAGCATCGGCGACAGTTTTTCATGAGCAAACGGTTCGGATTCGTCTACAACCGTCACTTCGCCAATCAATACCTTGGTGTTGCTTGGCACGGTCAAACCGGCCATGGCGGCGATTTTGGCGGCCGGTTGGCCGACGATGCCGGCATTCAATGCGCCGTTCTTCAGTATGATGCCCTGAACCGCTTTCAATTCCTGGCCGCGCAGCATATACGCGCCATGGTTGGCAAAGCGTTCGCGAACCGCGTCGTACACTTCATCCACAACGATAACGGACTGTTCGGAAGCGCAAATGACGCCGTTATCGAAGGTTTTGGACATCAGGATAGAAGCCACAACCCGTTTGATATCCGCGGTTTCGTCCACAACAACCGGAGTGTTGCCGGCGCCGACGCCGATAGCCGGTTTACCCGAACTGTAAGCGGCTTTCACCATGCCCGGTCCGCCAGTAGCCAGGATCAGGTTAACCAGCGGGTGATGCATAAGCTGATTGGAAAGTTCGACGGTCGGTTCATCGATCCAGCCGATGATGTCTTTCGGCGCACCGGCGGCAATCGCGGCTTGCAGAACGATTTCTGCCGCTCTGTTAGTGGCTTTTTTCGCGCGCGGATGCGGCGAAAAAACGATGCCGTTACGGGTTTTCAAGCAGATTAATGCTTTGAAAATGGCCGTAGAGGTCGGGTTGGTGGTCGGCACGATACCGCAGATGATACCGATAGGTTCGGCAATGGTAATCGTACCGAACGTGTCGTCGCGGGATAGGATGCCGCAGGTTTTTTCATCTTTATAAGCGTTATAGATGTATTCGGAAGCGAAGTGGTTCTTGATCACTTTATCTTCCACGATACCCATACCCGATTCCTCAACCGCCATTTTGGCGAGCGGAATACGAGCGTCGGCAGCGGCCAGGGCAGCAGCGCGGAAAATCTTGTCCACTTGCTCCTGACTGAAGTTGGCGTATTCGCGCTGGGCTTTTTTTACCCGTTCCAACAGGGTATTGAGTTCAGCGACATTAGTAACAGCCATAATGCTCTCCTAATAAGTGTTAAAATTTCAGTTAAATTGTTAAACTCTTTAAGTAAAAGCCATCCGTTGCCAATAAAAAAGACCCAGTTATCAAAAGCAGTTTATCGGCCCGAAGAAAATGAAGCAGTGGCACAAATGGCTATTTACTTAACGAGTTTGTTCAATCGGTTAGCGACACCAAATCTTTGCGATTTTTTTCATCAAATATAACAAACCCAAATCACATGATGAAAAAAAGCTTGTGGGAATAATAAAGAGTATTGCTACCATAAATTGTGATGTAAATCACAATTTATTCAAGCTGACTCCATTCAGCAACGACAATTTGGCGCAAAAGTTACAATTTACCTGTGTTCTCGTTAAGGATTGAAATGCTGTGCCATAGTAATATAAATATCATTAACATTTCATTAGCAAATAGCAGCAAGATTTTTACCTGACCTTCATGGTACGGGTATTAGATTAGCAGCACAATGTGAATAATGTCTAAAAGTGTAGCAGTACCGAAAACGCTGAAAAGAAGGCTGTCATCGGGCGGTATGAAACTGTACCGAAGAATGAGACAAAAATGCCTGTTTCGGCAGGTGTCGCCAGGATCATACGACCTATTTCCGAGGTTCCGAAACAGGATGATCAATGCTACTCCCTTACCGGGCAACAGGGCGAACATGGATTGAATGGTCGCTGCTATTATCCTTGTGCGCTGTGCGCGCATTGTCAGGCTTTTCGCCATAAAATGCCGCGACTTTTGTGGTGAAATTTATTGAACCCACAGTGATGTTATTAATTTGTATGGAAATAAAATCGGCTTTTTTTGTGTGAAATAAAGAGTATGAAAATGTTCCGATCGATTTTTTTGAATCTTCAACACGAAGGCTCTTGTCACGATGCTGCTCAGATGTTATTAGTGTTAGCCCATGAATCATTAGGGATTTATTCTCTTCCAAGGGTTCAAGATAACATAATGCTTTTTATTGTAACAAATGATTAAGTGATAATGTTTTTTTGAAGCAAGGCCGACTTTCCTTGATTTGATTATGATAACAAATGACTTCTTTACGGACCTGAGTTCCGCCATATCAATTTCTTCACCAGTCCTGAGCCGGCTTGTTTCCTATAAAATGTTAATGAACGAGAAATATCGCTTCTCTACCTTGCGGTTTCGTTCACTGCAATTGGCAGGGGAGTTTTTATACCCGTTTCCCGGGAATCTGCTGGCTGCTTATAACCAGCCATGCAATAAAAAAAATGGAGTGCGTCACTGATGACCAACATCACGAGAAAGAATGTGCTGGCACTGGCTATTATCGCAGCGATGGGAGTAGTGGCCGTGGGAACTGCTTTTGCGGCTGACGTTCCCGCCGGCGTTACGTTGAGTAATAAACAGGAATTGGTTCGCGGCAATGGAGCCGAATTACAATCGCTGGATCCCCATAAAATTGAAGGGGTGCCGGAAAGCAACGTTAACCGCGATGTGCTTGAAGGGTTGGTCATCAGCGATCTACAGGGTCACCCGCAGCCAGGCGTGGCGGAAAGTTGGGATAATAAAGATTTCAAGGTCTGGACCTTTCATCTGCGTAAAAACGCGAAATGGTCTAATGGCGAACCGGTCACGGCGCAGGATTTCGTTTATAGCTGGCGTCGTTTAGCCGATCCGCACACGGCTTCGCCTTATGAAAGTTATCCGCAATATGCTCATATCGCTAATATTGACGATATCATCAGCGGAAAAATAAAACCGGATACGTTGGGCGTGAAAGCACTCGATGCGAATACGCTGCAAGTGACGCTCAGCGAGCCGGTTCCTTATTTCCCGAAATTATTGACTCATCCATCCATGTCGCCGGTGCCGGAAAAAATTATTGAGAAATATGGCGAGAAATGGACACAACCTGCTAACTGGGTGGGCAATGGCGCTTATAAATTGAAAGATTGGGTGATCAACGAACGGTTGGTGCTGGAACGCAACCCGCAATATTGGAATAACAGTAAAACAGTCATCAATCAGGTCACCTATCTGCCTATCTCCTCCGAAGTGACTGATGTCAATCGTTATCGTGCCGGTGAAACCGACATGACTTACAATAATTTGCCGATTGAATTGTTCCAGAAACTCAAGCAGGAAATTCCACAAGAAGTGCATGTGGATCCTTATCTCTGCACTTATTATTACGAAATCAATAATCAGAAGCCGCCATTTACCGATGTCCGGGTACGTACCGCGCTGAAACTGGGCCTTGATCGCGATATCATCGTCAATAAAGTGAAAGCTCAGGGTGACTTGCCGGCGTTTGGTTTCACCCCGCCTTATACCGACGGCGCTAAATTGACCGCGCCGGAGTGGGCTGGCTGGACGCAGGAAAAACGCAACCAGGAAGCGCGTAAATTACTGGCCGAAGCCGGTTATACCAAAGACAAACCGCTGTCTTTCGATCTGCTGTATAATACCTCGGATCTGCATAAAAAATTGGCGATTGCCGTCGCTTCTATATGGAAAAAGAATTTGGGGGTTGATGTCAAACTGGAAAATCAGGAATGGAAAACCTTTCTTGATACCCGGCATCAGGGCAATTTCCAGGTATCGCGAGCCGGATGGTGCGCGGATTATAACGAGCCTACCAGTTTCCTGAACATCATGTTGACCAATGGGTCCAGTAATACCGCTCATTATTCTGACCCTGCTTATGATAAGCTCATCGCTTCCGCGGTCTTGGCGAATAGCGAAGATGCGCGCAGCGCGATCTACCAGCAGGCGGAACAGCAATTGGATAAAGATTCCGCAATTGTTCCGGTGTATTATTATGTCAACGCCCGTCTGGTGAAACCCTATGTCGGCGGTTATACCGGCAAAGATCCGTTGGACAATGTTTATGTGAAAGACCTTTATATCATTAAACATTAACAACCGGTTTGGGATGATAACAGGGCACGGCTGCGCAAGCCATGCCCTGTTTTTCCTATTAGGTCCGAACGGCATGTGTATGTTATAGGTATTATTAATGTTAAAGTTTATCATACGTCGGTTTTTGGAAGCCATTCCGACGCTCTTTATTTTGATTACCCTTTCATTTTTTATGATGCGGCTGGCGCCGGGCAGTCCGTTCACCAGTGAACGAGGTTTGCCGCCTGAAGTGTTGGCGAATATTGAAGCAAAATACCATCTCAACGATCCCATGATGAAGCAATATGGCGACTATTTATTACAGTTAGCCCATGGCGATTTTGGTCCTTCATTCAAATATAAAGATTATTCGGTAAACGATTTGGTGGCCAATTCATTTCCGGTATCGGCCAAGCTTGGATTGGCGGCTTTTGTGGTTGCCATGGTGGTTGGGGTGTTCGCCGGGGTTATGGCGGCCTTGCGGCAAAATACCAAATGGGATTACCTGACTATGGGGTTTGCCATGACCGGGGTGGTTATTCCCAGTTTCGTGGTAGCGCCGTTACTGGTCATGATTTTTGCCATTACGTTGAAATGGTTGCCGGCCGGGGGCTGGAATGGCGGCGAACCCAAGTTTATGCTATTGCCGATGATTGCTTTATCACTGGCCTATATCGCCAGTATCGCGCGCATTACCCGCGGCTCGATGATTGAAGTGCTGCACTCCAATTTCATTCGTACCGCGCGGGCCAAAGGTTTACCCATGCGGCGCATCATCATTCATCACGCGCTTAAACCCGCGCTATTGCCTGTCATTTCTTATATGGGCCCGGCGTTCGTCGGTATCATTACCGGATCCATGGTCATTGAAACCATTTATGGCTTGCCGGGAATCGGTCAATTGTTCGTCAACGGCGCGCTGAACCGTGACTATTCCCTGGTGCTGAGCCTGACCATTCTCGTGGGGACCCTGACCATACTCTTTAATGCCATTGTCGATGTGCTGTATGCGCTCATCGATCCTAAAATCCGCTATTGATACTGGAGCGCGCGATATGATGGTAAGTAATAAAAATAGCGAGGCTCTGGAGAAGTTTAGCGAAGCGCTGGAAGTTGAAGGCCGCAGCCTTTGGCAGGATGCTCGCCGACGTTTTATTCATAATAAAGCGGCATTGACCAGCCTGGTCGTTTTACTGTTAATCATCCTTTTTGTGGCGCTGGTGCCCTCTTTATCACGGTTCGCTTATGATGATACCGATTTTAGCATGATGTCGAGCGCGCCGAATTTTTCCTCGGCGCATTATTTCGGCACTGATTCTTCGGGCCGTGATTTGATGGTCAGAGTCGCCATCGGCGGCAGAATTTCCTTAATGGTCGGTATTGCGGCCGCGCTGGTGGCGGTACTGCTGGGGACGCTTTATGGCGCCTCTTCCGGTTTTCTCGGCGGCAAAACCGATTCGGTCATGATGCGTTTGCTGGAAATATTGAATTCCTTCCCCTTTATGTTTTTTGTCATCCTGCTGGTGACGTTTTTTGGCCAGAATATCTTTTTAATTTTTATCGCCATCGGTATGGTTTCCTGGCTCGATATGGCGCGTATCGTGCGCGGCCAGACCCTGAGCCTGAAACGCAAAGAATTCATCGAAGCGGCGGTGGTCAGCGGGGTGCCCCCGCATAGCATCATCTTAAGGCATATTGTGCCTAACGTGCTTGGGGTCGTCGTGGTCTATGCCTCCCTGCTGGTTCCCAGCATGATTCTGTTTGAGTCATTCCTCAGTTTCCTCGGACTGGGTACTCAGGAACCCCTGAGCAGTTGGGGCGCGTTACTGAGCGATGGCGCCAACTCGATGGAAGTGTCCCCCTGGTTGCTGCTTTTTCCTGCGCTATTCCTGGTGGTTACTCTATTTTGTTTTAATTTTATCGGCGATGGCCTGCGTGATGCCCTCGACCCGAAAGATCGTTAAGGAGTGACCCTTGGATAAGATCGAAAATTCCTCGCCGGTTACGGACCGAAAAGCGGGAGCGGACGAACCGACGTTGCTGGACGTGCGCGATTTGCGGGTAACGTTTGCCACCGCCGATGGCGATGTCACCGCGGTTAATGACTTGAATTTCTCTCTGCGCGCGGGGGAGACGCTGGGGATTGTGGGCGAATCCGGTTCGGGCAAGTCGCAAACTGCATTTGCCTTGATGGGGTTGCTGGCGACCAACGGGCGTATCGAAGGTTCGGCGATTTTCAATGGGCGCGAAATTCTTAATCTGCGCGAAAAACAATTGAATAAGCTGCGCGCCGAAGAAATCGCCATGATCTTTCAGGATCCAATGACGTCATTGAATCCCTATATGCGGGTCGGCGAGCAGTTGATGGAAGTCCTGCTGTTGCATAAAAAAACCACCAAACACGAGGCATTCGAAGAATCGGTTCGCATGCTGGATGCGGTTAAAATGCCTGAGGCCCGTAAACGGATGCGCATGTACCCCCATGAATTTTCAGGCGGAATGCGCCAGCGGGTCATGATCGCCATGGCGCTGATGTGCCATCCCAAGCTATTGATTGCCGACGAGCCTACCACGGCCCTGGACGTCACCGTTCAGGCGCAGATTATGACATTGCTCAATGATCTCAAGCGCGAATTCAATACCGCCATTATTATGATTACCCATGATTTAGGCGTAGTGGCCGGCATTTGTGATCGGGTATTGGTGATGTACGCCGGTCGCACCATGGAGTATGGCAAAGCGGCGGATGTCTTTTATCGGCCAAGCCATCCTTATTCCATCGGCCTGCTGGCGGCGGTGCCGCGACTGGATGCCGACGGCGCGTCCATGATGGTGACTATTCCCGGCAATCCGCCCAATTTGCTGCGGTTGCCCAAAGGATGTCCTTTCCAACCGCGCTGTCCTTATGCAATGGATACCTGCTCGGCCATGCCGGCGCTCGAACGTTTTGGCGATGAACGGATTCGCGCCTGTTATAAACCCATGGAGGATTTGGTATGACGGCCATGGCGGAAGATAAAAAAATCATATTGGAAGTCGATAACCTGAAGGTCTATTTCGAGGTTAACGGGGATAAGCAATGGTTTTGGCAACCGGCGAAACAGCTTAAAGCGGTGGATGGTGTATCGTTGCGCCTTTACGAAGGAGAAACCCTCGGTGTAGTGGGGGAGTCCGGCTGCGGTAAATCCACCTTTGCCAGGGCGTTGATTGGCCTGGTCAAATCCACCAGCGGCCGAATCGCCTGGCTTGGCAAAGAATTGCAGGGCATGAGCAGCGCTGAGTGGCGCACGACACGCAGCAATATCCAGATGATTTTCCAAGACCCGCTGGCATCCCTTGACCCCCGCATGACCATCGGCGAGATCATCGCCGAACCGCTGCATACCTACCACCCCAAAATGCCGCGCCAGCAGGTCAAGGATAAAGTCAGGAATATGATGATGAAGGTCGGTTTATTGCCGAACCTGATTAACCGTTATCCCCATGAGTTTTCCGGCGGCCAATGTCAGCGCATCGGCATCGCGCGGGCCCTGATCCTGGAGCCCAAGCTTGTGATCTGCGACGAGCCGGTATCGGCTCTGGATGTGTCGATTCAGGCGCAAGTCGTCAATTTGCTGCAACAATTGCAGCGGGAAATGGGATTATCGCTGATTTTCATTGCCCACGATTTAGCCGTGGTAAAACACATTTCCGACCGGGTATTGGTCATGTATTTAGGACATGCGGTTGAATTGGGAACCTATGACGAGGTTTACAACCATCCGCTGCACCCCTATACCAAAGCGCTGATGTCGGCGGTTCCGATTCCTGATCCCGATAAGGAGCGCAATAAAGTCATCCAATTGCTTGAGGGTGATTTACCTTCGCCGATCAATCCGCCATCTGGCTGCGTGTTCCGAACCCGTTGCCCGCTTGCCAGCGAAGAATGCGCCGTTACGCGCCCGATATTGCAAGGCGGATTTCGGCATGCCTGCTCTTGTATCAAGGTCGATATCAGCCAATTGCCGCAATAATGCAGCGCGGTAATTGAGCCAGCCCAAGGCGGCTTGTGGTTTAGCCGCCTTGGCCGGCCGGAGACGCGAAGCGCAGGGTAGACAAAATCGGCCCGCGCCGTCTGGTTCAGGGGGACGGGCGGTTTATTCTTTCCAGATGATATGGCAGATTTTTTCCGTGCGGTCGCGGCACAGCAGCATGCGAGCGAAAACATCATCGATTTCCATGCCTTCTTCTTTCGCCAGCCCGATAACGACTTCGGCAAACACATCCGGGTCCAGATCGAAATCAACCTGTTCGTGCCATTGCTCAGAAGGATCAAACAATTCCGCTGCTCCGCGTTGTTCAAATTGCAAGCTGAACAGCAACGCATCCGCCGGATCGAGATTGTCAGCGGCCAATTCAAGAAAAATATCATAAGCCTGTTCAATGATTTCATCATCCGACAGGCGATTATCCAAACACATACTGATTATTCCTCGGCGTTTCGTCGCGCTATTATACCCGCCGTCTTGCAAATTACAGCAGAGGACTGAAAAAGTAGAACAGCCTTTCGATTATCCGTTGCCAATAGGGCCGCTGCGCCCATTTTTTTGCATCAACCAATCGGGAGCGGGCAATATAGTCTTCCTGGACCCGCGCCAGGTCGCTGCCGAAATCATCGTCGTCAATCACCAGCGTGATTTCAAAATTAAGCCACAGGCTGCGCATGTCCAGGTTGACGGTACCCACCAGGCTCAACTGGCCGTCCACCAGCACGCTTTTGGTGTGGAGCAGACCGCCCTCGAACTGATGAATATTGACGCCCGCCTCGAGCAGTTCAGCGAAAAAAGCGCGGCTGGCCCAGCCAACCAGCATTGAATCGTTGAAACGAGGCACCACGATATGCACCTCGACCCCCCGTTGCGCCGCGGTACAGATGGCATGCAGCAAATCATCGCTTGGCACCAGATAAGGGGTGGTCATGATCAACTGCTGTCTCGATGCATAAATGGACGTCAGAAGTGCCTGGTGAATCATCCCCTCGGGAAAACCCGGACCGGAAGCGATAACCTGGATGGTATGGCCGGTGGCTTGTTCGAATGGCATGATATTCACATCTGGCGGCGGGGGTAAAATCCGCGTGCCGGTTTCTATCTCCCAATCGCAGGAAAAGATGATGCCCATCGCCGTGGTTACCGGACCTTCCATTCTGGCCATGAGATCGATCCATTGGCCGACGCCGGCATCTTGTTTGAAAAAGCGCGGGTCGACCATATTCATGCTGCCGGTATAAGAAATATAATTGTCGATCAAAATCATTTTGCGATGCTGACGCAAGTCCATGCGCCGCAGAAAAACCCGCAAGATGCTGACGTGCAGGGTTTCCACCACATCGACGCCGGCCTGGCGCATTTTAGCCGGATAGGGGCTGCGAAAAAATTTGACGCTGCCGGCGGAATCCAGCATCAGCCGACAACTGACTCCGCGCCTGGCGGCGGCCATGAGCGCTTGCGCCACGTCATCCACCAGGCCGCCGGTTTGCCAGATATAAAACACCATCTCAATGTTATTCTGCGCCAGTCCGATATCTTTAATCAGCGCTTTGAGCGTATCGTCCGTGCCGGTCAGCAGTTGTAACTGGTTGCCTTTGAGACCGCCCATCCCTTGGCGATGTTCGCAAAGCCGGAAAAGCGACTGTGCGACTTCACTGTTTTCGGTGGCGAAAATCCGTTTGCATTTTTTCAATTCCTGCATCCACTGAGCGGTGGACGGCCACATGGCTTTGGCGCGTTCGGCGCGGCGCTTGCCGAGATTCATTTCACCGAACAATAAATAAGTGATAATCCCCACCAGCGGCAGAATGTAGATGACCAACAGCCAAGCCATTGCCGACGGAACCGCCCGGCGTTTCATCAGTACACGCAGGGTGACGCCCGCCACGAGTAACCAGTAGCCGAATACCAATAGCCAATTGATTACCGTATAAAAAGTTGTCATAAAGGCGAATAATCCTGTTCGCAAGGCAAGAAATCTGAGTGTACGCATAAGGGGCGGAAAGAGGAAATTGTTTTGCCCCCCGCATCCGGTTTCCAATTGGCGCGTCAGCGCTCGCTTCACTTGGATCACTGGCGGAAAAGTTTATAATAACCGGCTCAACCGCCAGTTAGAGTCAGTCAGTTAATGAAAAGAAGCAGAAATGAAGTCAGCCGTTGGCGTATGTTACGACAAGCGCAGCGTCGGCGCAGTCAGTGGGTGGAAGCTCAATCACGCACTTACCGCCATCTGACCCGTTTGCGGCATATCCAACTGAAACAGCAGCGTCGTTCCTTGCTGTTCGCCACGACCTACGAACTATAGCAGAGAGTTTCGTTCTAGATGGGTTAAAAAAACCGGCTTTCAGCCGGTTTAAGACTACTGACCAAACCCGATTCACTCGGGTTGCAATTCATCAAACCCTGATTCGGGTTGACTGTCATCGCGTAGTGGTGGTGGTTGATGTGGATGTTGACGTTGATGACCCACGGCTATCGGGATCGCTGGCCGAAGCCAATGCCGCCACGGAACCGGAAATGAACCCCGGGTCGGAAGTGGTGGCGCTACCCGCTGCGCTTTCAGTTGCCACATCGGTTGTTCCGGTTGCGCTTGCCGCTAAAGCGGCGGTCGAGCTGGCTGCATAGACCATGAGTAAAGCGGCTAAAACTTTCTTGGACATATATAACCTCCTACCTTTTAAGAATAACGGAAGTACAGCCTTTAAAAGGTATTAGATAATTCCGATCACAACAAATCATTAACAGGCTTACAAATGGCATGAGTCCAGCGGCGGCCGGTCCAGAGAGTTTTAATGCACTGATTCAAAATTGGTTATATTTTGTACTGAGACAATTCTTAAATACTGCCCGAAACGGGAATCCGCCGGGATTGGATCTTTTTTGCCCTTTGGGGACCGGCGTCGATTTCGTTTAAGTTGGAGCAAGATCAGTAATGGTATGAAAGAAACAACAAGGTAAATCCGCGGAGTCGTTATCCCGCTGGTGGCATTTCTTAACGTGAAGGCTTGGCAATAACTGTGGATTGCGCCCGGGTCACGGCTGCTGACCCGGACAAGTTACCGGTGATTTTCGGTGTTAAACACCATCAAAAGTCTGACTTGTCAAATGTGGACCCTCGCCGGGCGGGATCGGCAAGCATTAAAAAGTTTTGCGGTAAGGTTTTACCGTCACGGATTTATAGACGCCGGCAGCGACAAAAGGATCGGCATCAGCCCAAGCTTGCGCGGCTTCCAGTGAATCGAATTCGATTATCATGATGGAACCGCTGAAACCCGCGGCGCCGGGTTCATTGCTGTCGATGGTCGGCATTGCGCCGGCCGTCAGTAAACGGCCCTCGTCGCGCAGCAACTGTAAACGCGCAACGTGGGTAGGGCGGACGGAAAGGCGTTTTTCAAGGGAATCGGCGACATCTTCAGCATAAATTACATAGAGCACGATTAATACTCCCAACGGATTGGTTTTGCATAAAGTGATTCAAGTTATGACATTGGGCACATCAGCGCAATGAAAAACTTTGTTTGGCTGGCGCTTTGCCCGCCAGCAAAAAAAAGGTTTTGACCGTTAACAAACAAGAGTTTGATAACGGTTATTGAATATGATTGCTATTTGCATTTAAAATCCAGCCTATATGATAATCCTAGTTGATATGGCGTAAATTATTTTGAAAAGGACTCGTCGATATACGTGGCCGTTTGCCGTGTCCATGGGGCTGCATACTTCGCTATTGGCGGGGTTACTGTACGCCTCGGTTAATCGGATAATGACCCCGGTCGCAGTCGAACAGCCCATGAGCGTTATACTGATGCCCGCTGAACCGGATGAATCTGAAACACCAGCACCCCAAGAAGCACCCAAAAAGGTGGCAACTCAAACCGTCGTAGCCGACCCAGCGGTATCCCAAAGCGCCGTCAAGCCTTCGGTGTCGCAGTCTGAAGCGAAACCCCGGCCTGTGCTGGCCCCTGAGCCGCCTGCGCCGGTGCAAATCGCCAAACCCAAGCCTGAGATAAAACATAAACCGAAACCCAAGCCGTCACGCAAGATGCCTGAACGGACGCAGCCACAGCCTGACCAGGTCACACCCGCGCAAACGAATCCCTCCGCCTCGCCAGAGGCGCTCCATGAACGACCGACCACCGCCGAACCTGTTGTATCCGCACCCGCGTTAAATAGCGGACCGGCCGCCATCAGCCGGCCCGACCCGATTTATCCGGATCGCGCCAGGGTATTGGGCATTGAAGGGCGAGTGCAAATTCAGTTTGATGTTAATGCCGGCGGGCAAGTGGAAAATCTGCGGATCATTTCCGCCACGCCGCGCAATATGTTCGAGCGCCAGATCAGGGAAGCGGTGCCGCGGTGGCGATATCAAAGCGGCAAACCCGGCAAAAACCTCACCATGACCGTCATTTTCACATTATCAGGCGTCAGCAGCAGCGTTGATTAAAGATGAATTGCGAGGGGAAATATACGCCGAATCAATACCGAGCCGGCGTAACGACGCTGAACTAACGAATTAACCCCGAGCGGCGTTAGCTATCCTGCGGTTTTCAGGTTAACAGCCTGGGTTGATCAGGCGTGTAATTGCGCTTGCCGTCGGGCAGCGGACGGGCTTTGCCTTGAGCGTCCACCGCCACATAGGTGAACGCGGCTTCAGTGGCCCGATAGCGTTGGCCAATGGGTTCGGAGGAAACCTTTTTTACCCATACCTCGATATTGATTTTCAGCGAGCTGGTGCCGGTATGCGTGCAGCGGGCATAACAACAGATGACATCGCCCACGCCAACCGGTTTGAGGAATGTCATCCCGTCGACTTTGACCGTGACCACCCGACCCTCGGCGATTTCTTTCGCCAGAATGGCGCCGCCGATATCCATCTGCGACATCAGCCAACCGCCGAAAATATCGCCGTTGGCATTGGTGTCGGCGGGCATGGCAAGCGTGCGCAGTACTAACTCGCCGTGGGTTACTACCGGGTTTTCGCTCATGAAGTCTTCCGCTTTAGCGACAGATTGACTGTGGCTGCTGGTTGGGAATCAACGAGAATCCTTTTGATCTTCCGGTATATGCCGGTAGACATACAGACCGCTCAGCAAGGTAAATATCAACGTCAGGCCGGTCAGCCCGAAAACTTTGAAGTTCACCCAGACGTTTTGCGGCAGCCAGAACGCAATATAGATATTGCCTGCGCCGCAGGCAATGAAAAATAACGACCAGGCGATGTTGAGATTATTCCAGATTCTCGCCGGCAATGTCAGCTCCTTGCCTAACATGCGTTGTATTAGCGGTTTGCCTAAAACGAATTGGCTGAACAGCAATACAATGGCGAACAGACTGTAGATGACGGTCACTTTCCATTTAATGAATTCGGCGTTGTGGTAATACAGGGTCAGTGAACCGAAAATAGCCACCAGGATAAAAGTCATTAACGTGACTTTTTCAACTTTGCGGTATCTGATCCACATAAATGCCAATACCAAGGCCGAAGCGGCAATCAGCGCTCCAGAAGCAATATAAATGTCGTAAAGTTTATAAAAAACAAAAAACACCACTAACGGCAGAAAATCGAGAAACTGCTTCATAGCTAAATCCGTGGTTGATTGAGTGATGTCTCTACGTGCTTCAAGCCTGACGCAGCAGCATGTACAGACGATACAGATAAATGAGCAACAAAGCGGAAACAATATTACTCAATCCGTTAAGCAGTACCGCCGCGACCAACGATGATACCTGGCTGAATTGCGCCGCCAATAATAATACCGCCGCCTTGGCCAGCAACCAGACCAGCACTGCCGGCATAATCAGACGCAGATTGGCATAAGCGAGTTTACTACTTAGGCGCATGGACTTGAAGACCCCCAGATTTTCACTGGTAGCGATAATCGGCGCCAAACTTAGGGCAATAGCGACCAATATGCCTGGTATTACCACTAACAATAGTCCCAATTGCACCAATAAGGTGGTAATGAATATCAATAATAACAGACGCGGCAAAATTGGCGCGGCGATACCTATGGCCCGCAGGACGCTGACGGGTTGCCGGTTGGAAACCAGCCGGATCATGGTCAGCAGCGCGCCGGCCAGTATGACATTGCCCAGTAAGCCGGCGAAGGTCCCTGCGGCGGAGGCTTTAAGCAGCACCCGCTGCTGTTCCGGGGTCATGGATTGCACCAACTCCTGCAAACTCATATTCGCTGAATCACCGGCCCCCGCGCCTTGACTGCTGAGCACAATCAACTGATCGGTATTTGGCGACAAAGCATGTCCAAGAACGACACTGATTAATGCGGTCAGCAATGCCAGAAGAATGATGCTGGTAAATTGATTGCGGGTGAAATTCAACATGTCACGGTATAAGGTACTTGCCATAATCGGCATGACGACTCCTTGGCGAAAATTTCTGATTCAGCCGGGTATTCTACCCTGTTAATCGGTCAGTTGGCACCCCGCCGCCGGTTCCTGATGCTTTTCATTTGAAATAGTTATGTCTCGTTCAACGGGTAGCGGGGGCAGTCCGAACGCGGCCCTGGCGTGATCGCAGGCGTTGTTGGCCTGACCGTGTTCGCCGGACATGGGAAATTCCCGGCAGGGCGAGGGCCGGTCGGCATAAATGGAACAGCTTACCGAACGGCCCACCTCGCCGGTCAGCGCGGTGCAACGCGGCTTTTTTTGATTGGTGCCCGCCATGCAGCATAGAAAAGGCGTAAGGGGTTCAGTGAGTTCAACGGGCACCGCGCCACCGCCGTCATTGCCTTCCGCCCAATAAAACGACACACGAAAAAAAGCGCAACATGCGCCGCAACTCATGCAAGGATTGTCGATTTCGCTCATGGTTAACTGTCTGCCGTCTCCACGATTGCCAGCTTCAACTGAAATTACTCATCAGACTAAGGGAAAGCAATCGGTTTTTCGGCAGTCATTACTAAATGAGATTCAGGCGTGATCGGGACAGCTTGCACCCGTTCAGGCCATCTGTCACCTGACGCTGATATGGTTTTCCACCGCCCTGACCCCCGGGACATCGCGGGCAATGGCGACGGCACGGTAGATATCCGCCTGCGATACGGCAAAACCGCTTAATTGAACGCGCCCCTTGTAGGTATCCACATGAATATCGCGGGAGGTCAATTCGTCATCCTGCAGTAATTGGGTCTTAACTTTGGTGGTGATAACCGTATCGTCGATATAACCGCCAGTACTTTCAGATTTTGGCGTCGGTGCGCAACCGCTCGCCATAAAAGCCAAAAGAAGGGTGATGACGAGGACCTTGAGCGGGTTGTGCATTTTCATTTTATCTCCTCGATTTAACTAACCTGCGGTTTGGCTAACCTTCGGTTTGGATAACGTGTTTCACTCGAATAATCAGGCCGGTAATTAATACCGGCCCTGTGAGTGTTATCGATAAAATGAGGTTTTTCAAGCTTTAGTCGCGAGTCGCCGCTTTCATGCCGCGAACGAAATCGGCCAGCGCCTTCAGCATGGCGGCGGAATCATCGGTGTGACGTTCAATGATTTTCACAATGGCTGAACCGGAAATGGCTCCCGCCGCGCCGGCGGACAAGGCTTCGCGCACCTGGGCGGGTTCGGCGATGCCAAAACCCTGCAGCGCCGGCGCCGCATGGTACTCTTTAAGCTTTTGCACCAGATGTTCAAGGGGAACGTGCGTACGGTTTTCACTGCCGGTCACGCCAGCGCGGGACAACAGATAGGTATAAGCGCGGCCATTGGCGGCGACGGCGCGCAAGACTTCCTCATCGGCGTTGGGCGGGCAGATAAAAATCGGCGCGATGCCATGCCGCATG
>Ga0224528_1000111_pt1 | contig 67402 bp, 51 predicted proteins | sample CBST25metaG_2_FD_179888 | JGI IMG/M metagenome (GOLD analysis project Ga0224528, IMG submission 179888) | Peat soil microbial communities from Stordalen Mire, Sweden - C.B.S.T25 | ecosystem: Environmental > Terrestrial > Soil > Wetlands > Peat | place: Sweden: Norrbotten County, Stordalen Mire...
AAGAAGTGCTGGTCTTGCTCATGCTTATCAAGGTGAGATTTCTTTCCCCGCCCTACAGTAATTGTTGAGGGGCTACTTGTCTCACTGATGTTGGCACAGAGGGGACCGCTGGCCCCGACCCATGAGGCAGTCAATGTTTGATTTCTTCCCAGAGCCTTTTCGACAGCGACGTTCCACTGAAGAGTGTAGGGCAACTGCAAGTGACGGGGAAAAGCAAAGACGGTCGTGTTGGTGTACGGCGCAGCGGGAGTGGTCGAAAAGTCGAGTTGGGCCGCGGTCACCGGCACCGGCACGTTCTCGGGATGTGCGGTTGCCGAAAAACCAATGGCGTTGAAGGCCTCCGCCGCCGGTCGATTGGCGGAGTCGAAATACACGCCGACTCCTGCGCGCACAACCACCTCCTGCCCAGGTTTGTTGTTGGCGCTCCACGCCAGTCCCAGGCGCGGTGCGAAATTAAACCAACTTGTATGCCAGAGGGGAGTTCCCCGCGGAGCAAGTTGTAGCGTGGCTGGAGAAGCAATGCGGCCGAGCAGAGTGTAGGCATCCGCGCCATTCTTTCCGTGCGGAGCGGGATCGACCTCCCAACGAAGACCCGACGACAGGGTCAGCGACTTGGAAACCTTCCATTCATCCTGAAGGAAAGCCGAGAATTCGTTGAAGATGGGCGTGGCCGGTTGAGTCCGGGTGATGGAGATATCGGAGGCAAGATTGTTCAGCAAAGAATCCTGATCAAAGAAGTCGGCCTCGACCGACAGTGGCGCAGGAGTTACATTGGAAACAATGTGGCGATCATCGATACCCAACCGCAGGAAATGGCGTCCGGCTTGAAGGCTGAAGGTATCTCGGAAATTCCACTGGCGAAGCGAACTGGTGGCCTGGTCGACATCGATTGTCGATTCACCGATGCCGGGGATGTGGATGTACGCTTGCCCTCGTGCCGAAGCGTGGGAATCGGGAACACCCAGATCTGTGAGCAGGTTCGTCAGTGGCGCAACATATATATCAGCAGCATAATAAGCACTGAGAGATGTGCCTAGTTGTGAGGCGTTGCTGGCATAGCCGAGTCTGAAGTCGTTGCTCCTCGTCGCTGAAAGCCGCGCAGCAGCTCCGAAGGTCATTGTCTGGATATATCCGTGGGTAGATGTCAACGACGATAGATTCAGTGCCTGGCTGTCACTTGGTGAGCCACTATACCGGAGGAATGCTTGAAGTTTTGGGGAGAAGGCATGATCGAGACGGATACTTGTTGCGCGAACATTTCCAGGCATACTGAAATAGGCAATATATGGATCCATAAGCGGCTCTGACTGGCCATTTGAGTTACTGAGAGGAAACTCATCCAGAACAGCCTGTAGCTCGCTCGGTGCATCCTTGCGTATCTGCCTTGAGGGAACATACTGCGTCAGGAAAGCGGTGGGTTCATGCACATGCATTTGCTCAAAAGAGAGAAATAGGGATGTTCGCTCTCGGCCGTCATATACGCTTGGAAGGATGATCGGAAACCCCAACGTCCCGCCAAAGTCATTCTGATGGTAAGGAATAAAGCTAGTATATCCGCTCGAGTAATAATAGCTGGGCTGAATACGCCCTTCAAACCAATCGATGGAGTCGGGTGGATTGTACCTGCGGGAATCGTAAAGATCTCCGTGTATCGCGTTTGTTCCGGAACGGGTTGCGAGAGTGAATTGGCCACCTAGCGTGCCGCCGTATTCGGCTGAGTAATTGGAGCCAAGAATCCGGAACTCCTCAAGAGCGTCGACCGACGCTAGGCTCTGCGTTGTACCCAAGGCAGTGAGTCCCGGCAAGCTCCCATCGGCCGGAATTTTGCGCGAACCGGTAAGGCTCGCTGTGCCGAAGTTGGCGGATACGCCATCCACCATGAAGTAATTTGCGTTGGTTCGCTGTCCGTTTACACTCAACCCCCCGTTGGCGCCAAGCTGCCCGGCGATTGCCTGCGGGCTGTCTGTCAGAACGCCGGAGGTCATCGAGATCAGGTCCTGAAAGCTTCTTCCATTCAATGGGATATTGGCGACAAATTTCCGGTCGATCACCGTACTAACGGACGCATCGACAGTATTGATCGTCACTCCGGAGGCGTCGATTTGCACGGTCTCTGTCACAGAGCCGATCCTCAAGTGGATAAGAAGGTTCTTCGTGTCGCCCATGTTAAGGATGAGCCCTGTGACCTGCGCCGTGGCGAACCCTTCCCGCTCGATCTCAAGCATGTAACTGCCCGGCAGCACGCCGGGCAACAAGAAGACCCCGTTGTGACTTGTGGTGGAGCCATTCTCGGTTCCGGTGAGCGTATTGATGAGCTTCAAGGTCGCATCCGGAATGCGCGCTTCCGTGGAATCTTCCACGATGCCCACTACGTTGGCTGTGTTGACCTGCGCAAACACTTGCGCCCCCGGCATGATTGCAATGCAGAGAATCCACTTGATTGTTAGAGCGCACGTTCGTTTCGTCATAAGTCTGCTTGACTCACTTGCAACAGGTCCGAGAACTACTTGCCTGCAATGTTGTTGTGTCCGTTTGCCGCACTATCCGTTTGAGCCAACCGGGATGCGAGACGGGAAACCTCCGCTGCTTTACGCAGGGGAATGGAGTTCGCTGCTTCGGCCACCAAAGAGTCCGGCGTTTGTTTCGCTTTTCCTGCCGAGCCTGATGCAAAACAGTTGCCGATGTTGCGGTTCAGCGTCTGGATCTGTTGCAGCAACTCTCCGGCCGTCGATGCAAAAGACGCGAGAGTATCGATGGGCGCGCGCACACTGTCCACACCTGCAAACTCTCTGGCCGGAGGCGTGATGGGAACCAATTGGTCGTGAAGTTGGTGCAACTCGCTTTCAAGAGCCGCGGCATGCCGAGCCAGCATTTCTGCCCATTGTCGTCTCGAGGCAGGGCTGATCGCGCGCAACTCCTCAGCGGAAAATGCGCGGCCCAGCCGGTCCAGGGCGTATGCGTGCTGGAGCGCCTGGCGCGCGTGTTCCAGAGCGGCTTGCGAGAACTGCGCCACAGAGGAGTTCACTCGGTCGTTTGGCCAGCCTTTGGCGCCAAAGTATGCACGCAGTATGGTGTCGGCCGGAGCCTCTGCCTGCCCGATGTTGTAGACACTCGCCGCGGGCGACCTCAACTTCCTGAAAGCCGGAAGCGAGATGCGCAGATCGTGCTGCGAGGCCACGCGAATGTCAATCAACTCGTGATCGGGCATCGCCTGTAGAGCAGAACTGATTTCCTGCTTGCGCGTATTCTCCGCGACAGATCCTGAAACAAGGATGCGCCCACCGGGTGTTCTTGTAACCTCGATGGGTTCCCCCGTATCGGCGCTCAATTCATTGAGTTTGTGCAGAACGGCAATCTGCGTCTGGATCAAACGCACATCCACACCTGCCGCTCCTTGATACTGGTTCGCGGCAGAACCGTTTGCCTGTGTCCCAGCGGAACGCATCTCCGTCTCCGTCAGATGGAACGTCGAATCGGGAACGGTAGAGTTTGGTCGACGCTCGTCGTTCGCCAACAGATAACGTGCTTCCTGGATCGCAGCCCCACCATGCAGACGCAGAAGTTCGCTAGCAAGACGCAGATGATGGTCCAGCACCAACACTGCGGACACTAGATGCAACTGGCCATCTGTCGTCGCCGCGCTCGTAAGCTCATACTTGTCACCGAGCGCACGAACCCGTACCTGCCCGCCAGCCAGATTTCGGAAGCCGCGCACAGATACGTCCTGTTTCCAGAGTGCGTTCGCTGCAAGCTCACGGTCATCTTCCGGCGCATCTCCGTTGTTGGACGCCGTGTAGTATCCGCTCTCACCATCTCTCTGGCGCCACTCTGCGGCAATCAGACGATGGCTCGCATCGTAGAGACGACGGATGTACCGGCCGTTGTCCTCGTCCTTCCACATATCTATGTTCCCCTGTACCAGAGTGTGTCCATCCGCCGCGGTCTCCTCAATGCTCAGGAGTTGATGCTCGGTCTGGCCGTGCAATTCAGCCGTTTCCATCCTGATGGATTGGTTCAGAAGTTCGTTCGCGTCAAGCGGCGCGCGCGCATGGCGGTATGCGAAATATCCGGAGCCGCACAGGATGCAGGCCAGAACGACGGCCCAGGCTAAAGCAGGTATCTGCATTCTCATACGCAGGAAGTGCAGGGCTTCAGTAAAGATGGATTCGGGTCTGGCCGGCACACTGAGGATGGGCTGAGGCTCCCTGCGCAGTTGGTGCGCTGCGCCAGGTTGGTCCTCTTCCGCTTGTTCTTCAACCATCGCCACGGCCAGCGCAGGGTCGAAATAAGTAACCTCGCTATGCAGGCCCAGCCCATCGAAGCTGAGGATCAGTTCGAGCCAGCGATCATCGCTGAGTACAACGCGCTGCGCGTGGATGTTCGGTCCTTCAGGAGGACGTTCGTCAATGGGCAGAAGCGCAAGGCGGACCTGCTGCTCCGTAAACACCTCGACGAAGGAGGGGCCTACCAGATGCTCGATTCGCGAGGACAGCGTGCTGCGCTCGCTTTGCACGTCGTGAAAAGCCGTGATCTTTCCGTTGACGGCAATCGACAACGTCCTGGGACGATGTTCGTAAACCCTGTCTCTCTGCCTTCGCACCTTGCGCATCAGCGCCTTGAAATTCCTGCCGGTTGCTGCAGATGCATCGTCGCTCTTCCGATCCATCGAAACCTCGAAATCGTCAGGCGGCTCGCGGTCTTCCAATGTGGGCCGCTGGAAATGGCGATCGATGAGGGATAGGCAGCGCTCACAACTCACGATGTGAGAAAGCAGAGAACAGGAGATCGGCTTCGGATTGGCTGACCGGTAATGGAGGAGCAATGCCTCCTCGGAAAGGCATTCGGAATCATCCGCGCGCAGAATTGTTTCCCGAAATTCGCCGAACAATTCCGCAGACGATACGAGGCTCACTCGCAATTCTGGTTCCGGGGGAACTTCACGCGTGGCAATCCTCAGCTTGCCGGATTCTTCAAGATAGGATTTCACCTCCATGCGGGCGAGTTTGAGCTTGTTGTAGATCGCTGCAATCGGCAGGCAGGATACTTCCGCAACCTCGCGACGGCAGTAGCCATGAAAGAAAAGAAGGATGAGGTAACTGGCGCTTTTCGACGATTTCTTGCGCCACACCGTGTAGCTGCATATGCGGCGGAGATCATTCTGCCTTTGAAGGAGACAATCAGGCGAACTGGTGTTGAGAGCAAAGTGAATGGAGTCAAACTCTGCGACGCTGACAAACTGAGTCGCTTCACGTGAGGCACGGGCGAGCACAGAAAGATAGATATTCCGAAGACAGGTATAGAGGTAGCCGTCCAGATTTTCAACTTGACTCAGATCCGGCTTAGCCAGCATGAAATGAAGACAGAGTTCGTGAACGATCTCTTGGGCCATGCCCAAGTCGCCACGAGTCAATAGCGCTCCCCACTTCTGGAGTTGACTGTAGTAGCCCTCCAGAAGAGTCTCGGCGTCCGTCGCGGGCCGAGGAGTGCGCCATTTGATCTTGGTTTTCTCCATCTATTGTTGAAGAGTAGCTTTTCTCCGAAATCTACCCTCGATTCCAACTTTTATTTTAGACTGACCGTCTTTGACTGCTCTCCGGTGTGGCCTCGCACCTCATATTCAAAATCTGCCTGCAATCTCTTCGATAACCAGGGTAGATCCACCGAGTTTCTTGCTCTTTAAAAGTGAATGAGCAAAAACTCGCACGAAGAAAGTCTGTCGCAAGGACAAGCATGTAGCTGTCCAGCACTTTCTTCGTTGAATCTGCGCTCATACAGTTCTATGGCCAGGACGTGAGGCTGCCGACCGCCGCCGAATCGCCGACTCAAGCAGGAATAGGAACATGCACACTAAAGGCCGCAAGAGACGGACGGGTGTTCAAGCAATTTTCACGGGAGATTATATTGCAGTCTCAATCGCTAACTATCAAAACTCGTCCGGCCATGGAACGGCTTCAATTCCTAACGCCTGTCATCTGGATGGTCCTGATTGCACTGGCCGTCCGTCTGGCCGTCGTTCCATTCGTCTTTGACGAGTGGATGTCTCCGTACAATATCGCCCACTATGAGCAGGGCAATGTGGCACAGGCGCTACTGGCCGGTCATGGCTTCGGCAGTCCATTCCTGTCCAATCAGCCGTCGGCAATCATGCCGCCGGTCTATCCGCTGATCGTTGCGGCACTCTTCCGCATCTTTGGCATTCACACGCCGGCAGCTATGATTGCCGTGCTTTCGCTCAATTGCATGTTTTCGGCGCTGTCCTGCATTCCGGTCTTTCTGCTCGCCAGGCGGAGCTTTGGTCCGCGCGTCGCGGCGTGGGCAGGATGGGGATGGGCATTCTCGCCCTATGGCGTCTATTTTTCAGCAGAGTGGGCTTGGTCCACGCATCTGCTGCTGCTGTGCCTGTGCTGGTTGTTTTACATGGCCCAGATAATGGAAAGCTCACCCAGACTGGATCTGTGGGCCGCTTTTGGCCTTCTCGCTGGCTTTGCGGGTCTGACCGAGCCGTCGGTTCTCGTGATTATCCCTTTCCTTATGGCCCTGGCTGCATGGCGGTTGGCACGGGCAGCCAAACAGTGGATGATGCCGGGGCTGGTTGCCTCGCTGGTGATGGTGGCCGCTATCTCTCCCTGGATGGTGCGCAATGCCGTGGTCTTTCACCGCTTGATTCCCATGCGCGACAGCATGGGTCTGGAGATGTACCTGAGCAACAATGGGTACTCTCTCCACTGGAGAAGCGGCGATCACCATCCAAATCACGATCCCCGGGAACTAGCAGAATACCGGGCCGGCGAACTGGCTTACATGGACCACAAATCCACGCAGGCTGCGGCGTACGTTCATGCGCATCCCGGTTGGTATGCATGGATGTGCGCGCGGCGCGCCGTCTATCTCTGGACCGGCTACTGGAGCTTCGACCCCGCCTATCTTGTGCAGGAGCCGCTCGATCCAGCCAACATTCCGGTGGCCACTGCTCTGTCTCTGCTGGGACTCGTGGGCGTCATCGTCGCATGGCGGCGACGGCATATAGAGGCAATCCGTTATGCAGGGGTCCTGTTTCTGTATCCGCTGATGTACTACTTTGTTCACCCGGAGGCTTATCGTATGCGTCCGCTCGATCCATTCCTCGTAATCCTCGGATGTCGAGCAATGTGGGCTCTGCGAGTACGAGTTGCACAACGCGCGGAGACGAAGAGGAATGAGGGTCTGCCTCCGATTGAAGCGATTCCGCAGCCCATTGAGGCGCGCATTGCATTTCAATGAGTGTCAATGTCGTCGCATCCGAAGCCGCGACCTCCGAGTCCATTTCTCTGCGCCGGCGCCTTGCACGTTTGCGGATTAAACTGCTCTGTCGCAACATAGGCCGCGCCTTCATCCTGCCAGCGGCTCTCTTCGCGACGACAGTCGCTGGTTTTCTTGTCATGGGTTATCACCCAGGCACGGAAGATGACGGTGTATACCTGACCGCAGTCAAGGCCAACCTCAATCCTTTACTGTTTCCCCACGACTCGGATTTCTTCAAGCTGGAATTGAAAACTACGGTCTTTGACACATGGATGGCTGCATTTGTGCGTGAAATCGGCATTCCGGTGGCATGGGCAGAGTTGTTGTGGCAGTTTCTTTCTCTTTTCTCTATCGTGTTGGCCTGCTGGACCATTGTCTGTCAGCTCTTTGAAGAAGCTTCCGCCCGATGGGCTGGAGTGGCCATGCTCGTGGCTATGTTTACGCTTCCTGTGGCCGGAACCGCGCTCTATATTGCGGATCAATACATGCATCCGCGCAGCCTTGCAACGGCATTGATCCTCTTTGCGGTCACGCGAATCACGGCGTCGAGGCGCTGGCAGTCTGTGCCACTGCTCGCCTCGGCGTTTGCATTGCATCCGCTGATGGGCGCTTTGGGCATCTCCTTCTGTTGTATGCTCACGCTTACTCTCTCAGAACCCTTGTATGCGAGCCTCCGAGATCGGCGCAAGCGACTGGTCCACGCTGCCACCACTCCAGTCGCCGCCATCATTCCATTTGGATGGTTGATCGAACCTCCATCGCAAATTTGGCTTGAGGCCTTACGCAGCAGGCATTGGTTCCGCCTCTACCAGTGGGCCTGGTACGAATGGCTGGGAGCTATTGGACCGTTGGTGTTGTTCTGGTTAGTAATGTACATCGCTCGCAAGCAAGAAGAGGTCAAGCTGGCACGTTTTGCGACAGCCGTCTTCATCTACGGTATCTTCCAGCAGGTAGTGGCAATGGTGATCATCAGCCCGGTTGCACCGATCGGTTTCAGCACCCTTGAACCCATGCGCTATCTGCATTTGATCTACATCTTTCTGGCGCTTATTCTTGGTGCTTATCTGGGTCGGTACGTGTTGAAAGCGCACATGTGGCGCTGGGCTGTCTTTCTGTTGTTGGCCAGCAGCTGCATGTTCCTTGTGCAACGACAGTTGTTTGCAGGCACAGAACATATCGAATTGCCCGGCCGTGCATCGGCCAATCCGTGGCTTCAAGCCTTTGCCTGGATCAGACAGAACACACCCCAGGACGCTTACTTTGCTCTCGACCCAAAGTACATGGCGGCTCCCGGCGAAGATTATCATAGCTTTCGCGCATTGGCTGAGCGGAGCGTTCTCGCCGATGCCATCAAGGACACCTCGGTTGTCACCAAGGTTCCCGATCTTGGGCCGATATGGGAGAGTCAAGTGGCAGCGCAAGCCGGATGGACCAACTTTCAACTCGCAGACTTCGAGCGGCTGAAAGCGCAGTTCGGCGTGAATTGGGCGTTGGTCTCGTATCCCCATCCGGAGGGGCTGCTCTGTGCGTGGCACAACCACACCCTTTCGGTTTGCCAGATTCCGTGAACATCCTTCAACACATGTTGTCGCGCCGCACGGTTCTGTATTGGCGAACGGCAAGAGAAAGGTGACACCTTCCTTCCGGGACTGTAGAATGCGGGTTCAAGGGGGTGATACCCGCAGATGACTAAGCTCCTACACTCAGTTTCCAGTAAAGCGTCCTTTTTGAGATTCTTGCCAGTACACCTGCTCGTAGGCCTAAGTTTATCTGCCCTTTCAGGGCACCTGATCGCTCAGACCTCGACGTCTGGCCCCGTTCCGCGTTCCTACTTTGGCCTGACAGTCATGCGATCGAGGGTTACGACACCCTTTGATTTTGGCACTGTGCGCGCGTGGGACATTTGGCCAAAACCGGATTGGGCCAGGATGAACCCGTCTGCGGGCGTGTTCGACTTCTCGAGTTTGGATACCTTTTTGGCGGCGAATAACAACCGGAGTAGAGATGTGATCTACACGTTTGGACGAACACCACAATGGGCGTCCTCACAACCGGACGCCAAGGGCGTGGGCCCAGGGGAGTGTGCGCCACCCACTAACTTGCAAGACTGGGATAACTACGTGCGAGCAGTGGTCACCCATGCCGCAGGACGGATTAAGTATTGGGAGATCTGGAACGAACCCAATCTCCCTATGTACTACTGCGGGGATATCCCAACGATGGTTCTGTTAGCGAATCATGCGCGACGCATAATCAAGGGCATCGATCCGTCCGCACTTATTCTGTCACCCGCGTCGACCAATGCGGGAGGACCGGACTGGCTCTCATCGTTTCTCGCTCAAGGGGGCTCTGCAGCTATCGATATTGTTGCTTTCCACGGGTATAGGACTCAGAAAGCGGAGGACATTATTCCGTTGATCGCAAAATACAAAGCCGTGATGAAAGCCAAGGGGGTCTCGGGATTGCCGATGTGGGACACCGAGGCAAACAACAAAGCGTCTCAAACTCCGGAGGTGGAATCCGCGTTTCTAGCGAAATACTTCTTACTACACTGGTCCGAAGGAGTCTCGCGGTTCATCTGGTACGCCTATGATGCCCATACCGAATGGGGCCAATTGTGGGACCCGGTTACAACTCGAGCATCGGTGGCATCTACAGCTTATGTCCAAATCTATGACTGGATGGTCGGTGCAACCCTCGTTCGTCCATGCTCAAAGGATGCAGAAGGCAATTGGTCTTGCGGATTTACCCGCAACGGCAATCAGACTGAAGCGCTTTGGAACTCTGAAACAGCAACTTCAGTTTCTGTATCTCCTGAGTTCGTCCAATATCGTGACCTGTTGGGGAAGACTCACCCCATCTCACATGGAACCGTGGCTGTTGGAAGTGAACCAATTCTGCTAATTGGCTCAACAACAGCTCCGAAGAGGGCAGTGGGTCACGAAGGCACCGTCTTTCAGAAATCAAATAGAGCGGAATTGGAACAGACGGATATTCAGACTCGGCATTAGAATCCGGACAATGACCAAGGCTTGCAGCATCTGTAGATATACGAACTGGTTGTCATCCCGCAACTTGCCTACGGTCAGATCGCATAACTTCGCGTATTTCTGCCAGTTCTATGCAGATCTTCAATGGACAGGCACCAAAGCACTGAGCTTCAAGGAAAGGCCTCCTCGGCTTCTTTGTTGCGACCGATGCGGCCGATAAGCTGTTTGCCGCTCCCAGGCAGCATTCATCAGCGCAAAAGAGCCGCAGCCCCTTCCATGGCTGCGGCTCTTTGTGGGCTAAGGTTCAGCCAAACAGTTACATTTCTTTGACGCCTTCGACGAAGGCTTTCAGCTTGCGGCTGCGCGAGGGATGACGGAGCTTGCGCAGGGCCTTGGCTTCGATTTGGCGAATGCGCTCGCGAGTTACCTGGAAGCTCTGGCCGACTTCTTCCAAGGTGTGCTCCGAGCCATCTTCCAGGCCGAAGCGCATTTTGATGACGCGCTCTTCGCGAGGAGTTAGAGTGCGAAGCACCTGCGAGGTGTATTCCTTCAGGTTCACGCTGATGACTGCCTCGGAGGGGGAGACGGCCTGGCGGTCTTCAATGAAGTCGCCGAGGTGAGAGTCTTCCTCTTCGCCGATGGGAGTCTCAAGCGAGATAGGCTCCTGCGCGATCTTGAGCACCTTGCGGACCTTGGCGACGGGAATGTCCATGCGGCGGGCAATCTCTTCGCTCGAGGGCTCGCGGCCGAGTTCCTGGACCAACTGGCGGCTAGTGCGGATGAGCTTGTTGATGGTCTCGATCATGTGCACAGGAATACGAATCGTCCGGGCCTGGTCCGCGATGGCGCGGGTGATGGCCTGGCGAATCCACCAAGTCGCATACGTCGAGAACTTATAGCCGCGGCGGTACTCGAATTTATCGACCGCCTTCATCAGGCCGATGTTACCTTCCTGAATGAGGTCAAGGAACTGTAGGCCGCGGTTGGTGTACTTTTTGGCGATGGAGACGACCAGGCGGAGATTGGCTTCAATCAGCTCGCGCTTCGCCTGCTCGGCATCCATGTCGCCTTGAATCATTTCGCGCTGGGTCCGCTTGAGCTCGGCGATGGAGACGCCCGCGTCCGCCTCGATCTTCTCGAGATCGATCTTGCAGTTTTTCTGCTGGCGGCGGTACTCCTTCTTGAGTTCTTCGCTCTTGGACGCTTCGTGCTTCTGGTCGAGCGAGCGAATCTGGCGCTCCAGGGTGCGCATGGTGTCGACGGTCTTATTGACCTTGTCCAGCAGGCGCTTGCGCTCCAGCGGGGTGTACTTGAGATCGCGGACCACGCGCGAGATGAGAACCTTTTCACGGGCGATCATCCAGCGGGTGTGGCGCGCGGCAGAGGCAGCGGCCTTGGGCTTGGTGCCGGGAGCCGGGGCGGCCTGCTTCTCTTCAAGCGCGAGAATTTTCTTCTGGTGCTTGATGAGCAGGTCGATCTTGGTCACGGTGGCGCGGACGCGAGTCTGCACCACTTCTTCGGTGAGCTCCTCTTCGTCGAAGATCACCACTTCTTTTACATTGCGCACGCCGCGCTTGAGGTCCTCGCCGAGGGCCACAATCTCGCGAATGACGATCGGCGAGCGGGAGATGGCCTTCAGGACGCGCAGTTGGCCGCGCTCGATGCGCTTGGCGATTTCGACTTCGCCCTCGCGGGTGAGCAGGGGCACGGTACCCATTTCGCGCAAGTACATGCGCACCGGGTCATTGGTTTTTTCCAGGGTTCCAGGCGTGAGGTCGAGCTCGACGTCCTCTCCCTCTTCCAGCTCGAAATCCTTGTCGTGGCCGAACTTGGGGCTGTCCAACAGATCGATGCCCTGAGTGCCGATGGTGGTGATCAGGTCGTCCAGGTCGTCGGCCGAGCCGATCTCTTCGGGCAACATGTCGTTCACGTCGCCGTAGGTGAGATAGCCCTTTTCCTTGCCCACTTCGATCAGGCTGTCGATGTCGTGTTCAAACTTCTCGTCAATTGCCAAAATGTTCCTACTCTCTTACGCAAGCTGGATTCGGCACCGTCTTGCGCGCCGGTGCGGGGACAGGTCGAGGGCGCACGGAATACGGATTTCCCTGTGGAAATCGTAAAATCCGGCGCGTGCAGACACGGCCCAACGATCACCCGCAAAAATTGCGGTTTCAGGTGGTTTTCTCGGAACAGGATGACAAGCGCTTCAGGATTCACCTGGTGTCGCCCGCGAGCCGCAGCTCATAGATGGGGCAAGGGTGCGCACATCCTCACAGAGATCAACAGATTACCACAATCTCCCCGGTTTTACCGAGGCAAAAATGCAAAGCAGGCAACGAATTGCCGACCGCTTTCCCGGCAGGTTCGAGGCGATTTGCCTGTCCGATCTTCCACTCGCTCTAAGAAATTAGACGCGGGAATGTGGGATTGGACGCAAGATTTCAGGGGTTTAAAGGGGGTGCGGCGCGCGTTAGAGCATATCAGGGTCGAGAATCTCGCCCTGTTCCGCTTGCCGAAAGCCTTTCGCGACATGGGCGGCAACGGTCTCGCGCTCAGCCAGCATCCAGTCTTCATTCCGATATTGTTCGTGAAGGATGGCGAAGGCCTGGTCGAGGACATCTTCCGGGCTCATTCCGGATCGGGCGGCCCGGTCGAGCACTCTTTGTTGTTCGGGTTTGATTTCGAGGATCATGAAGTCCTCCCAGTTTGCCTCGCGGAGGCGTTGGTGGGATTATGCCGGCTCCGCATGTTTTTGATGCAGTTGCCGGAGCGCGCGGTCGAGGTCCATTTTTTGCTGGGTGAGCAGGGCCAGCTCGGTGAAGTCGCCGCGGCGCTCGGCTTCGGTGATTTGGGCGCGGAGGTCGCGCTGGCGGACTTCGATGGCTCGCTCCTGAATCTCCTGGATGGCGCTCTGGACTTCGCCCTCTTCGGGGGGCTTGGTCTCGGCTAGAAGAGTCTCGGCCAACAAAGCGCGCTGGCCCGGGTCTTCGACCGCGTCCATGGGGTCGCGGTTCTGACGAAGTGCCAAAGCCTGCAGGGCGGCACAGGCGCCCAGATGCTCAAACCAGGCGGGCTTTTCAGCCAGGGCCTGGATCGCCAGCCGGCGGCCCTGCTCGAACTCGGGATCCTCGATGGCCAGGGCGCGCAAAAGGACCCGTTCGACCTCAGTCAGCGATGTGGCGCGCACCTCGATGTGGTCTTGGCGGCGGAGCGCGGCCTGGCGGAGTTCTTCGCGCAGCACGGCTGAGTCAATCCCCAGCTTTTGCGCGGCGTCGGCGGCGAACTGGTCGCGGGCCAGCTTTTCCGGCATGCGGCGGATGTGGGGCAGCAGGAAGTTCATGGCCTTGACCTTGGCTTCCGCGCTGGCGCCGGGGAACGCGGCCCGGGCCCGCTCGATGAGGTAGTCGGACTGGCGGCGGGCGCCACGGATGGCGGCGGTATAGGCCGGAACGCCCCGCTCGCGAATGAAGCGGTCGGGGTCGAGACCGTCGTCGAGGGTGACGAGCTTCAGCGTGAATCCCTCTTCTGTAAGCAGGGAGATGGATTTTTCGGCGGCGTTGGCGCCGGCGGCGTCGGGGTCGAAGTTCACCACGACGTTGGAGGTGTGGCGCTTGAGAATCGCAACTTGCTGCTCGGTGAAGGCCGTACCGCTGGTGGCGATCACGTTCTGAATGCCGCGCAGGAAGACCGAGATGCAGTCCATCTGGCCCTCTACGAGCAGGGCAAATCCGGCCTGGCGAATGGCAGCCTTGGCCTTGTCGAGATTGAAGAGTACCTGTCCCTTGGAGTAGAGCGGGGTCTCGGGCGAGTTGATGTACTTGGGGCCGGCCTTGTCGCCGGTTTCAAGCGTGCGCGCGGTGAAGGCGATGACCCGGCCGCTCTCGTTGGCGATGGGAAACATGACGCGTTTGCGGAAGCGGTCGTAGATGGGGCCCAGCGTGCCGTCGCCCTGTTCCTTGGCGCTGAAAAGTCCGCACTGGCGGAGGGTTTCATTGTCGGCCATGCTGCTGAGGCGGTCACGCAGGGCATTGAAGCTGTCGGGCGAGTAGCCGATGCGGAAGGCTTTTATCCCTTCCGGGGTCAAACCGCGGCCAGCCAAGTATTCGCGGGCGACCGCGCCTTCAGGGCCAGCCAACTGCTCCTGAAACCATGCGGTTGCGGTCTCGTGCAGATCGAGGAGCGTTCTGCGGCGGCGCGCTTCGGCCGCCTCTTCCGGAGAGGAGTACTCGCGCTTGGGCAGGGGAATGCCACATTTGCCGGCGACGATCCGGACCGCCTCCGGGAAGCCGACGTTTTCGATTTTGCCGACGAAGCTGAAGACGTCGCCGGAGACGCCGCAGCCGAAGCAGTGGTAGAACTGGCGCACCGCGTGGACGGAGAAGGAGGGGGACTTTTCCTTGTGGAAGGGGCAGAGGCCTGTGTAGTTCTGCGCGCCGGCTTTGCGCAGGCGGATGTAGCCCTCGATCACCTTGACGATGTCGGCCTGCTGCTTGACGGTTTGGGCAAAGTCGGACACGGATGCTGCTTTGAGGATAAGGCCAGCGGGGTGGGGCGCGTGTGGAAGGGGTGGAAGGCGAGGCGGTTTCAGAACCGCTAGAGACAGTGGACATCAGGGATTCTGCGTATAATCAAAGGCGAATCAAGGCAAAGTCTTCAGGGCGGGGTGTGATTCCCCACCGGCGGTGAAAGCCCGCGAGCGCCTGCAACGCGCAGGGTCAGCAGATCTGGTGAGATTCCAGGGCCGACGGTCAAAGTCCGGATGAAAGAAGATGTGCCAAGCCACCGGCAAATCGAAAGCTGGTCGCCAATCTTTTCATGCCTGGTGCATGATCACGCCCTGAAACGTCTTTCGCCTACTCATTTGCGAGGAGCGTTTCCTGTGTCCGCTATTTCCGCCGAACCTTCCATTTCCTGCTTTGCCACGCGTCCTTTTGAAGAGCGTTTCAATCAAGCTGTGATCGATATGCGCCGGGGGCATCCGGTGATTCTGGTGGACGACTTTGCCCGCGAGAATGAGGCGGACCTGATTGTCGCCGCAGAGAAGATCTCCGTTCCCACCATGGCCATGCTGATCCGGGAGTGCAGCGGGATTGTCTGCCTGTGCATTCAGGACGAATGGGCCGACCGCCTCGATCTTCCGCTGATGGTCTCCGACAATCAGAGCCGGTTTCAGACGGCGTTCACGGTCACCATTGACGCGCGGCAAGGTGTGACGACTGGCGTTTCAGCGCAGGACCGAGTGACGACCATTCGCGCTGCGATTGCCGAGGACGCTGGCCCGGAAGACCTTGTGCATCCCGGCCATGTCTTCCCGCTCCGGGCCGTGCGCAATGGTGTGCTCGGCCGCGGAGGACATACGGAAGGATCGGTCGATCTGGCGAGGATGGCCGGGCTCAGGCCGGCTGCCGTGCTCTGCGAGCTGACCAACCCGGACGGCACGATGACCAAGGGAGAACAAATCCTGCAATTTGCTGAGCAGAATCAGATGGTGGTGCTCAGTATCGAGGAGCTGATCGAGCGCCGTCTTTGTTCTTCCGCGAATCCTGCTTCCCGATCCTGAGTCGCAGCGGCGAAACTCCCCTTTAATTACTGCCAACTTACCAAATATGCTCGACTTCCAGCAGAGAATCTCTGAGCGACGGGCTTTCTGGATGCCTGATGCGACCGCGCCCTGCGCAGCCGCTCTGTGCGCCGACCGGGCCTCAAGCTGGCCGCTATTGGTCGTCTTCGTCTGTGACGGGCGGCTTGAGATACTGCTCAAAATGGGCCAGGATGCGGTTGTAGAGGTGGGTGCGCACATCCGGGCCGGCGATGGAGTGGGTCTTGCGCGGATAGATCTGGAAATCGTAGGGCAGGTCGGCTTCGATCAGCTTCTGGATAAACTGCACCGAGTTTTCGATGTGCACGTTGTCGTCGCCGGTTCCATGCACCAGCAGCAGACGCCCTTTCAGCTTGGCCGCGGAGTTAACCACTGAGAAATTCTTGTAACCCGTCGCGAACTCCGCGGGCAGGGTCATGTAGCGCTCGGTATAGATCGAGTCGTAGTTGCGCCAGTCGGTAACTGGAGCCACGGAAACCCCGGCGCGGAAGCGGTCGGAGTGCGTCATGGCGTAGAGGGTGAAGGTTCCGCCCCAACTCCAGCCCCACCAGCCCATGCGCTCGGAATCCAGTTGCGGGTACTTGTCCAGCGCCGCGTCGACCACGGCGAGCTGATCTTCAAGCTGCACCGGGCCGAAGTTGCGATAGGCCGCCTGGGAAAAGGCGCGGCCGCGGCCGCCGGTGCCGCGATTGTCGGCGTGCAGAACGGCAAAGCCGTGCTGGGCCAGCAACTCGTCGAAGAGCAGGCCGCCGCCCCAACTATTGGTCACCGTCTGCGGGCCGGGACCGCCATAGGGATTCACGATCAGCGGAACGGAAGCTTCCTCCTTGCCCTCGGGCAGCAGGAGAGTTGCATAGAGAATGGTTCCGTCGTGAGCCTTCACCTGAAGCTGTTCAGGCGCGCGCAGATGGTAGGGCTCCAGCGCCCGCGTGGACCAAAAAGCATTGCACTTGCCGGGTTCCGCGCAGAGGCGCAGCGTGGGCGGCTCCATGCGCGAAGACTGCCGGTCGACAAAGGCGCTGCCTGCGGGCGCGAAGTTGCCGGCATGGACGCCGGCGCCGGTGGTCAACTGTTTCCGTTCGCCAGCAAAGCTGACCTGCCACAACTGCGCCTCCAGCGGATTGCCCTCGTTGGAGGCGTAAATCACCAGCTTGTTGGTGTGGTCCACGCGAGCGACCTCGCCGACTTCGAAGCCGCCCTTGGTCAGTTGCCGCTCCAGCTTTGCAGTCGCGGGGTCGTTCTGGTCGTAGCTATAGAGATAGAGATGGTTGTGGCCGTCGGTCCAGTTATTCAGAACGATCGTACCGAAGCCCACCGAGACGTCGTAGCCATCGTCAATGAACTTGTCGTCGGTGAGTTGCAGGACAGGGTGCGCCTGACCGTTGGAGGCGTCGGCAAAGTAGAGGTCGCGGTGCTTGTGATCGCGGGTGAGTGTCTCGATCCACAGTGTTTTTGCATCCGCCCAGCCGAAACGCGGAATGTAATCCTGCCCGCCCTGGAGCGGCAGCTTGATCCATACCGTCTTGCCGCCGGTGGCGCTCACCACGCCCACATGCACCTCGGGATTGGGGTCGCCGGGCTGGGGATAGCGCTGCAGGTCCACTTTGGCGTGGGTCGGAATCCAGTCGGTGACGGGATACTCCGGCACCTCGGTCTCGTCCATTTGCAGATAGGCCAGGCGCTTGGAGTCGGGGGACCAGAAGTAGTTGCTGCGCGTCTCCAACTCTTCCTCGTAGACCCAGTCCACCTGGCCGTTCAGGATTCCGGGCTTGGGCGCGGGAGCCACCACGTTCATGGGGGTGCCGGGGGTCTTCAGGCGAATCACCGCTAGCCCATGATCGCGAATGAAGGAGATGGATTCGCCGTTGGGAGAGAACTTGGGGTCGTCGCCCGAGGCGGTGCCGGTAAAGCCCACTTCGACGCCGGTGCCGTTGTGCAGATCGTAGAGCCAAAGCCGGCCGTTGGAGTCGAAGACCAGGTGGGCCGAGTCGGGCGCCCACAGGTAATTCGCCATCTTGTAGCGGTCGCGGTGGTCCTGGTCGACCTCGGAGTCTTTTGCTCCCGAGAGCGTGGCCAGCTTGGCGCGGCTCACCAGCACGTGCGCCTTGCCGGAAGCGGGGTCCAGATCCACCAGCTCGCCGCCGTCGAGGTAAGTCAGGTGCTTGCCGTCGGGCGACCAGGTAAGTCCGCTGGGAGGAGTTCCGATCAGCGGTCCGTGCGCAAAAATTGCGTCTACGGTGAGCGGCTTGGTGGGCTCCTGGGCGGCCGTGGGAAGGGCTGCCAGGGAAAAGGTGGCGACTGCGGCAGAGAGAATGGCAGCGGTATGCGTCAAAGAATCCTCCGAAAACAGAGCCCGTCTGGGCATTTCAAGATGTAATTGGAACGCGCGGGGCTACCTCGAAGAAGTGTAACTCACCGGCTTTCAAAGATTGCGCCACATGGGCCGAGGGTGTATCTTCCGGTTCATGCACTGGGCAACCCCTGAAGAACGGCGGAATCTAGGCCAGGCGCGGCGCAAGCAGGTGGGCCGCCAGCAACACGACCAACACAACCCCAAGGCGCGGCAGACGCCCGCGCTCACTTTGATGGAGCGATCAATGCGCGGGCGCGTTCCGGCGCTGATCAAGCTCAAGTACCAGTTGATGGCCGCATCGCCCTTCGGCTACTTTCGCGGCGCGGTTGCGGTGATGGCCGCCGACCTGGCCATGGTGCCGAATACCGGCATCGTCACCCAACTCTGCGGCGATGCGCATGTGCGCAACCTGGGCGCTTTTGCCGCTCCCGACGGACGGCTGGTCTTCGACATCAACGACTTTGACGAGACGATTCGCGGCCCTTTCGAGTGGGACCTGAAGCGCATGGCGACTTCGCTGGTGCTGGCCGGACGCGCTTCGGGGCACAAGGACTCTGCCGCTTGCGCAACCGTGGAACGGAGCATTGCCACCTACGCCGCCCAGATGAAGGCCTTTGCTCAGATGGCCAGTGTGGAGGTGAGCCGTTGTCAGGTGCACCGATTGAATGGAGTCGAGCCGATCCACGCGGCTCTGACCAAGGCCGAGCGCGCCACACCGCTGCACACACTGGAACAACTGACCGAGCCGGAGAGCGACAAGCCGGGAGCGCCGCGCCGGTTCAAGGAGCAGAAACCCACGCTGACCCGCGTGACCGGAGCGCGAGCCGCTGCCGTGCTGGATTCGCTGGGGCCGTACCGGCAAATGCTGGAGCCGCAGCGGCAACATCTTCTGTCGCTCTATCGGCCGGTAGACGTGGCTTTCAAGGTGGTGGGCACAGGCTCGGTGGGGCTGCGGGACTACTGCGTTTACTTTGAAGGCAACGGGCCGCAGGACCCTTTGTTTTTGCAGATCAAGGAAGAGCCAGCGTCGGCCTATGAGCCCTATCTGCCCGATGCGCAAGCGCCTCACCACAACGGCCAGCGCGTGGCTGAGGGGCAGCGTGCGATGCAGGTGCAATCAGATCCATTCCTCGGCTGGACGCACATGGCGGGGCGCGACTACCTGGTAAGGCAGCTCAACGACCACAAGGGCTCCATTGAGTTGGAAGACTTGGCAGGAGGCGGCCTCGAAGCCTATGCCGATGTCTGCGGCGAACTGCTGGCGCGTGGCCATGCGCGCTCCGGCGACCCGCTGGTTCTGGCCGGCTACATCGGTTCTGGAGACGGCTTTGGTGAGGCGCTAGCCAAGTTTGGTTCGGCGTATGCCGACCAGACGGAGAAGGACTGGAAGGAACTGCGCAAGAGCCCCAAGGGCCGAAGCAAGGCCGGTGCAAAATAATCAGGAGCAGCCCGACTCGCCACGACGAGTTAAGGCTCGGATGAGCCGCCGCCAACTCGCTAACTCGCGATTTCCGCGAAGCGGAAGCTAACTTGCTGATTTTGTTCATAAAACTCTTCATTAAGCCCTTTTGTTCTTAGGGAGCAGGCATGAATCGCCGTACGTTTGCGCAATCTCTGGCGGCGGCCGCTGTGGGCGCCGCCGCGCCTGCGCTTCCCGCCGCTCAGAGCGTGGCCACTGCGCGCAGAACTCCTACCTTTCCGCTCTCCGTGATGCTGTGGACGGTTTTCGGGGATTTGCCCTTCGAGGAGCGGCTGGCAAAGGTGGCCGAGGCGGGCTACTCGAACGTGGAACTGGTGGGCGAGTACGGCAAGTGGTCCGAAGCAGATTTTGCCCGCGCCAATGCCGCCCGCAAGCGGCTCGGCATCCAGTTCGACGCGACCGCCGGGCTGGGCCACGGCGTTGCCGACCCGGCTGCGCGCGAGGCTTTTCTGGCCGAACTGGGGCAGGCGCTGAAGCCGATGGAAACTCTCGGCTGCCCGACGATGATCGTGCTTTCAGGCAATGTGGTTCCGGGGATGAGCCGCGAGGCGCAACATGCGGCCGCGGTGGAAACGCTGAAGCGTGCGGCGGCACTGGTGGAGGGCCGGCAGATCGACGGCCAGCCGGTGCGGCTGCTGCTGGAGTGCATCCATTTGGAGGAGAACCCCAAATACTTTCTGACTTCGGCCAATGAAGCCATCGAGATTGTGCGCCAGGTGAACCATCCCCAGGTACAGTTTCTCTACGACATCTTCCACGAGCAGATGACCGCGGGCAACCTGATCGAGAAACTCGACAAGCACATCGACGTGATCGGCCTGATCCACGTGGCCGACGTGCCGGGGCGTCATCAGCCGGGGACGGGCGAGATCAACTACGTGAATATCTATCGCAAGCTGAACGCGCTTCATTATCGGCACGCGGTGGCGATGGAGTTTATGCCTATTGGCGGCGCGGTGGAGGCGCTGCAGAGAGCGAAGACGATGGCGGGGAACGCGGGGTTGGTTTAGGGATCTCTTTCGAGTTCTGGGAGAGCCGCGAGACCCGGGCCTAAAGGCCCAGCAATCCACGCTCATTCCGGGGGTTGAACAGGCTGCGAAAAAACTCCGTAGGCGGAAAAATCCGACATTTTGGGCAAGAACCGAACTTCTCCGCATTTGCCCAGATTCTGCCGACCTTGCCGGGATGACTGCATGGTAGTTTCCGAGTAGGCGACGATCCGCCCGAGACCTCGATAACGTCAAACCGGTCGTGAAGCGCCTCGGTCTTTGAGCAAATATGACCTTACTTGCGGTCGATTTGACGCAATACTGATCTCGACCCTGATCAATTGGCTGGAGGGTTCAATGGCAAAAAAATTCGATGTCGCAACAGCGCTGCAATACGAAACACAGCAAACGATCGATAATTGGTATAGTCGCGTCGAGGAGGAACCGGAGCTAAGTGCCGTTCCCATGAATCGCGAGAATCGATGCGCTCACCTTCCGCAAGTGTTCCACGATCTGGTGACTCGTCTACGCAGCACGCTCCCCTTAAGCAAAAGTGCCCTGACATCGGAGTCGGCCAAAAATCACGGGTGCCTCCGGCGTGATCAGGGCTACACCCCTGCGATGATGGTTGCGGAATCGCGCATGCTGCAGGTTTCCATATTTGAGACGCTCCAGCAACATGTGGAAGAAACCGAACCTGGAGTGCTGCTGCTAAGCGTGATGGTCATTGCCGATGAAGTTGACTCACAACTCGCACAGGCGATGTCAAGCTACATATCCGAGTCAAAGTTGGACGCTAAGGCTATCTCCGCATAGATCGCTGTTACCGCTTCCGTATGGTATGTGAGAACGTTATGGGACCGGTGATACTCAAGCAGTCGACGAAAGGCCGTTTGAGGTAGCTTGTTTAGAATCCTGGCAGGCGCTAAAGCATCTTGGATTCGCCAACCCAGAGCGTCGCCGCCACTGTAAGCACGGGGCGAACGCTCATTCTGTGCCGTTCTCACAAGATTGAAAATCCCGCCTTCCATTCGCCAGCATTTAGCGTTGCGGGAATATCACCGCCTTTCGGCAGTTTCTGCTTGAGCAACGATCCGATGCGCATTCAACCAGCAATTGGGGGATCGGCCCCGAGGCATTCTCGGGCAGAGCTCCGGCTTCCTGGGCGAGATGGGCGTTTTAGGTGCTTTTCAGGGAAAGCTCTTTTGGGTTCTGTTTTTGGGGCTCCTTGCGGGAATTCAAGAGTTTTTCCGTAGCCTGTGAAGCCCTCTGCTCCCTCCGGAATCCTCGATTTACAACTGTGGTTTAGGGTGCGAGTTCAAGCCCGCGTCCCTCTACAATGAAGCCGTATGCCAACCACTGTCCGTTCGCACGCAAAAATCAACCTTGGCCTGTATATCGGTGCGCCGCGCCCCGATGGGTTCCACGCGCTGGCCACCGTCTACCAGACTCTGGAGGTCCACGACCTGGTGACGGTGTCGGCGCGACCCGCAGAGGAGACGGTGCTGCGGCTCACCTCCAACGATGAGCGTGTGCCCACCGACAGCCGCAACACGGCGTGGAAGATGGTGGCGCTGGCGCTGGAGGCACTGGATTTGACCGCCGAGGTGGAGATTCACATTGAAAAGCGCTTGCCGGTGCAGGGCGGGCTGGGCGCGGGATCGGCCAATGCCGTGGCGGCGCTGGTGGGGCTGGAGGCGGAGCTGAGGATCGCGAGCGAGGTCCGCAACCGCTCGCACGCCGAGCGCGGGTTGAGCGGATGGGCCAGTTGGAGCGCGCGGCGGCTGCAGATTGCCGCCCAGGTGGGCTCCGATGTGCCGCTGTTTCTGATTGGCGGCGCGGTGCTGGGGCAGGATCGCGGGCAGCAGGTCTACCCCTTGCCGGAGATTGAGCCGGTGTGGTGCGTGGTGGCGACGCCCGAGGTGGGAGTCTCGACGCCGCAGGCTTTTCGCGACTGGGATGCACTGGCGGCGGCCGAAGGTTTGACCGTGGAGGCCGGTGCAGATAAACTAAATGAGTTGAGCCGCGCCTATGCCAGCGCCTTTGCGGGAGCAATCCCCGGAGGACGGCAGGGAGTTGGCTCCTCCGGTGTCCTCTCTGAACGTGGAGGGGACCTGGCGGGACCAGAAGAGTCCGCGCTTGTCCGCACCGGGATAATGAGCTGGATCGAGAATGACTTTGAACGCGTCGTTTTTCCCCAGCAACCTTCCCTTCGCGAAATCAAGCGCATTCTTTGGGCTCCCGGCACATCGGAGGCAGCCCTTCTTGCCATGCTGTCCGGGTCCGGTTCGGCTCTTTTTGGGTTGTATCTGACCCAGGGAGAAGCGGAAGCGGCCTGCGTACGTCTGCGGGCGGCCGGCGTCCGGAGTCTCATGACCCGTACCCTGCCGCGCACCGGCTATTGGCGCGAAATGCTTCTAAATTAAATGGGTTGACAGGTAGCCATTGTGCGGGAGAGACTCGCCAGCGGCTGCGAAAGTTGGGCGATCGTCTAATGGTAGGACAGTGCCCTTTGGAGGCACTTGTCCAGGTTCGAATCCTGGTCGCCCAGCCATTTTTTTGAAAGTAGACCCGTAAACAGCCAAAGCCAACCAGCTTGGAGGTAGTCGGAGATGGAAGTGGAAGCGTTGACGTTGACGAACGAAGTCAAGCAGCAGGAGAACGTGCCCGTTACGGCGCGAGAAGCAGCACCCAAGGGACCAGCCGCAGTTGCGGCTCCGGTTCAGGCCCCGGTTCAGACGGTAGATCCTGCCGCCAAGGGGAAAGATCCCAAGCCGGCCGGGGAGCGCAAACGGACCCGCAACCTGAGCGAAGACAAACGCTTCAAGATCTTCTCGGGCACCGCCAATCGGCCGTTGACCGAAGAAATCGGCCGTTATATCGGCGTCCCTGTGGGGGAAGTCAAGATTCAGCGCTTTGCCGATGGCGAAGTTTATTTCCAACTGCTTGAGAACGTTCGCGGCGTGGATGTTTTCGTGGTGCAGCCCACCTGCTACCCGGTAGACCAGCACCTGGTGGAATTGCTGGTGATGGTCGACGCGCTGAAGCGCGCTTCGGCAGCCCGCATCACGGTGGTGGTGCCCTATTACGGCTATGCCCGCCAGGACCGCAAGGACCGGCCGCGCGTGGCGATCAGCGCCAAGCTCATTGCCGACCTGCTGACGACTGCCGGCGCCAATCGCGCCCTTTTCGTCGACCTGCACGCCGCCCAGATTCAGGGCTTCTTCAATATTCCCGTCGATCATCTTTTCGCCAGCCCGGTGCTGGTGAGCTACTTCCGCGAGCTCAAGCTGCCCAACCTGACCGTGGTTTCTCCGGATGCAGGCGGCGTGGAGCGGGCCCGCTTCTTTGCCCAGAAGGTGGGGGCGCCCTTGGCCATTGTGGACAAGCGCCGCACCGACATGAACGTGACCGAAGTGATGCATGTGATTGGCGCAGTGGAAGGCAAGACCTGCCTGATCGTTGACGACATCATCGACACGGCCGGCACGCTCGTAAAAACCGTGGACGCGCTGTACGCCAACGGGGCTGCCGCGGTGTATGCCGCCGCCAGCCACGCTGTGCTTTCCGGCCCGGCCATTGACCGCATCGCCGCATCGCGCCTGGAACAGGTGGTGGTGACGAACACTATTCCGCTGCGCGAAGCGGCCCAGAAGCTTTCCAAGATCAAGGTGCTTTCCATCGCCGGCCTGTTGGGCGCGGCCATCGAGAGCATTCACATGGAGACCAGCGTAAGTACGCTGTTCAGTTAAGGGATCAGTGATCAGGGGCCAGGGATCAGGGACCTCGATCAATAACCAGTAGCCAGTTGTTGGCGGACGCAGGTCACGGATCGGAATGCGGTTTTTCTGATCCTTGATCTCTGATCCCTGACCCCTGGCCCCAACAAAGGGAGCGGAACCCCAAGCGGTCCGTGCCCGAAAGAAAGAAACGAGAGAGCAAATGCCTGAAGTACTTGTAGCCAAGCCCCGTGAGGGTAAGTTCACCAAGAATGCCGCTCGCCGCGTACGTGTCGCGGGCAAGATTCCCGCCGTGCTGTACGGCGCCGGACACGAGCCTGTTGCCATCGAGGTGGACCCCAAGCAGATTTCGAAGATCCTCTTTTCGGAGACCGGCCACAACTCGATCTTCGACGTCGAAATCGAAGGCCAGTCCACGGCCAAGGCCATGATTGTCGACTGGCAGCGTGAGCCGATCAACGATCTGCTCCTCCATGTCGACCTGAAGCGCATTGCTCTGGACAAGACTCTCCGCGTCAAAGTACGTGTCAAGCTGCTGGGGATTCCGGTGGGCGTCAAGGCTGCCGGCGGCATCCTGGACCAGGTATTGCGCGAGGTCGAAGTCGAGTGTCTTCCGGCGGATATTCCGGGCCACATCGACGTGGACGTCAGCAACCTGGAGCTGTTTGCCTCGTTGCGCGTCAGCGATCTGCCTCACTCGGACAAGATCACTTACCTCAATGCCGAAGATGCGACGATTGCCCACGTTGTTTCGATCCGTGAGGAAGAAGTTGCTGCGCCGGCTGAGGGTGAAGTGGTGGCGACGGATGCAGCGGCTGCGACCGGCGAGCCCGAAGTGGCCAAGAAGGGCAAGACCGACGCGGATGCGACGGCAAAGAAGCCTGAGGCGAAGAAGTAGCAATTGGACGAGGCAAGCAAGTCCCATCTCCCCAGCGAGCAGAAATCGCTCGCCGGGGAGCCCGAATCCGGTAGACGGTCCGGGCCTTTCCTGGTGGTGGGGCTGGGCAACCCTGGCCCCGAGTATCTGTGGACTCCGCATAACGCGGGATTCATGGCCATTGACCGCATCGCCGTGCAAGAGGGCGTTGCGGTCCAGAACCGGCGCTGCCGGGCCGCTACCGCAACCTGCCGCATGGCTGGTCGCGAGGTGATCCTGGCCAAGCCGGAGACGTTCATGAACCTGAGCGGCACGGCTGTGGGCGCTCTGGTGAGGGAGTTTGAGGTGGACCCGGCCCGGGACCTGCTCGTGATCTATGACGAGTTGGACCTGACGCTGGGGAGCTTCAAAATCAGGGAGCGCGGTTCGGCTGCAGGGCACAACGGAGCCCGCAGCGTAATTGGCGCCCTGGGCAGCCAGGAGTGGATGCGCCTCCGTATTGGCGTGGGGCAGGATTTGCCGCCCGAATCCATTGCGGCAGGCGGCGGCAGGCGCCCCGGCAAGGACTATCTGCTCTCGCCGTTGCGCAAGGCGGATTTGACGGTGCTGGACGAGGTGTTGGACCGGGTGGCGACAGCTACCCGCCGCATCCTCGAACTGGGACCGGCAGCCGCGATGAACGAGTTCAACCGCCGCGACCGGAATGGCGCAGCGGAAGAGTAACGAAGGCACCAAACCGCCAAGGCAATTGCTTTTGCCGGCGGGGATGGCTGGAGAGCGGGGCTGAACCCTGACGCTTCAGCGGAAAAGGAAACCGGATGTCCCGTGTGTATGAGGTTATGTTCATTGTTCGGCCCGATGTGGTCGAAGAAGAAGTCGACAAGCTGATCGCCGGCTTTTCCACCACCGTCACCAATGGCGGCGGGGTGGTGAAGACGGTCGAGAAGATGGGCCGGCGCAAGCTCGCCTATACGGTGCGCAAGTTCAACGACGGCAATTACGTTCTGCTGACCGTTGAGGCCAACGGCGTGGTGATCCTCGAGTTGGAGCGCCGCCTGCGCGTTACCGAGCCGGTGATCAAGTTCATCACCGTGCGCATCGACGAGGAAGAAAAGCGTCTGGCCAAGGTGAAGGCCCTGCGCGGCACGCGCCGCAAGGTGAGCGCCGAGCCGGTTGCTCACGCTCCGGTCGCCGCTGCACCGGCTCCTGTTGCTCCGGCCGCTGTTGCTCCGGTTGCTGCGGTTGCGGAAGCTCCGGCGCCAGTCGCCGCCCAGCCTGCAGCCACTCCGGCGGAAGCCGCCGAGCCGGTTCCCGCGGTCTAGGCACGGCCGGCAAAAGAATTGCCGCTGCCGGCCCCGCTTTGTGGGCCAGCCGGCTCCGGCCCGATCCAGCGTTTCCTGTGCGCCCGAAAGGTCGCTCCAGGGAACTCAAGAGAGTGAAGAGGAAACACCATGTCTGAAGAGACTCAAGCAAAGGCGCCCGAGACGAGCGCACCCGCACCAGCAGCGCCCCAGTCCGAATCCCGGTCGGGATCAGGTTCCGACTCCCGCCCGGCTTCCGGTTCGGGATCGAGCTCGGGCCCCCGCTCCGGCGGTCGTCCCTCCGGTGGCCCTGGCGGCCGCGGCAAGTTCTTCCGCCGCAAGAAGGTTTGCAAGTTCTGCACTGAGAAGATCGACGCCATCCCCTATCGCGATGTCCGTCTGCTGCAGGGCTTCGTAGCCGAGCGTGGCAAGATTGTGCCCCGGCGGCTTACCGGCGTTTGCACCACGCACCAGCGCCGCCTTACCCGTGCCATCAAGCAGGCCCGGAACATCGCCCTGCTGCCGTTTGCCACCAGGCACTAGAGCCCGGCGCGTCGCCAGCGCGCTCGTCTCCGACCCTTCCTGCATGGGAGCGGTCTGACGCGCAGCGGCTTTCGCGGGCGACGGTTTTCCGGATGCCGATCGAGAATTTTGCGCGGCCCCAAGGCTCCCGGCCGTGGGCCGACAGAGATATTGGAGAGTTTCACATGGAAGTCATTCTGAAGGAAGACGTAGTCAACCTGGGCCATCGCGGAGATGTTGTCAAGGTGGCCGATGGCTACGGCCGCAATTTCCTGCTGCCGCGCAAGCTGGCAATGCAGGCTACCCTGGCCAACAAGGTCGTTGTCGAGCAGATGAAGAACGCCGCAGCCCGCCGCTCCGCTACGGAGAAGGCACAGGCGGAGGAGTTAGTCGCCAAGCTCGAGCCCATCGTGCTCAGCTTCACCCGCAAGTCGGGCGAGGGCGGTCACCTCTTCGGTTCCGTCACCTCGGCCGATATTGCCGCCGAGCTCGCCACCAAGGGCTTTGAGATCGACCGCCGCAAGATCCAGGCGGAAGAACCCCTCAAGACCGTGGGCGACTTCAGCGTGGCCATCAAGCTGTATCGCGAAGTCACGGCGCACGTGACGGTCAAGGTTGTCGCCGACGCCGTCGAGGAAGTTGCAGCCGAAGCCACCACGGAAGCTGCTGCCGCCGAGCCGGTCGCCGCTGCCGAAACTGCCGTAACCGAGTAGTCGCTTCCCGGCGCTCTCGCACCCCCGCCTTCCGGTTCGCCGGGGGGCGGAAGGTGTTTCTGTTTGTGCCGCATTCGCTTGACCTCCCGTATCAAGCGAGTCGATCCCGCAAGACGGACGCGCCACTGCTTCCTCCACGCTGCGGCCACATCCGTAGACGCCAGCAATCCATCCTTTCAATCCACCGACAAACCAGTCCCCACCCTACCCAATCGCTTCTTCGTGCTCATTGTCCCTATGAGACATTGGCGTGGTATTCTGGCACGTCTTTGATAAGAACGAGGAGGATAACGTGAGAAAAGTCATCATATTGGCGATCGGGGGATTGTTGCTTCTGGCGGGCTGCGGAAACCAGGCGGACAAAACTTCCGGCATTCCTGTTGGCCCCAAATGGAAGGGGGCTCCCTACCGAATTTCGTTTGACACGAAGGCCGCCAAGCCGAACCCGGTGGGCGTTACCATTCCGGGCGTCAAGTTCACCGCGAATCCGGACGCGCTGGAAAAGAGAGCCATCCTCGTCATTCGATTCGACGCCTCGGGAGACAAAAAGAATGGGCCGTTGATGAACAAGATGATTATGGCCCCAGTCGATATTTCTGGCTCGGAGGGCGCCCTTCCCGCGGACTACATGGCCACGGCGCAAAAAGAGCTGTCGAAGTTCCTCGGGGCTTACTGCATCAAGGGAAAGACGAAGATCGACGTGGCGCTTGCCAGGTCGTCGCTCACCAGCCAGGCCGGAGATGCCGAAGTGGACGCGAAGCGCCTGTCCGACTGGACGCAGATCGAGGTTGACTTCAAGAATCCCCATCCCAAATGCTAGATCTGCGCCGCTGAGAGGCGATCCCGATGCGCCAGCGACCTGCTGGCGCATCGGGAGCACCTCCTTCGCTGCCTCCACAGGCAGCTTTTGCAACTGCGTATTGTCCTGCTCTACCGTGTATGGCCTTCGGCAGCGGTAGCTATTTGCAGTAGTTTTCATACATAAATGTTCCGGCTCGCTGTTCACCGATCAACCGAAAAATGTTCTATGGAGTTACATGCAGTGATCATCCCGGAAGCTCTACTTGCTGTGCTTAAGAAAGATGGCGTCGTCGCCATTGCTACCCTGGGTGCGGATGGGCCGCATATGGCGAATACCTGGAACAGCTACGTACAGGTCACGGAAGATGGTCGCTTGTTGATCCCGGCTGGATACTTACACAAGACAGAAGCCAACATCGCCTTCGACAACCAGGTTCTGGTGACATTGGGAAGCAGCAAGGTGCAGGGATTACACGGCCCAGGAACCGGCTTCCTGATTAAAGGAACTGCTGCATTCTTCAGGGAAGGGGCAGAATACGACGCCATGAAATCCAAATTTGGCTGGGCGCGCGCTGTTTTGTCAATTACCGTCGATTCTGCGACGCAAACAATATAGTCCGGCTCCAGGTTTTTTGGATGGATTCCAGTTTTGGCGGGGATTGCCTCTGCGTAAGAAGCGATGCGTGCTTACCTGCCAAGCTCTGGAACGGAGAGCCCACGGCAAATCTTGCGTGCAAGAAGGTCCGCAACTTCGGTGTGCCTGGGCACGGCTTCCGTGTGTCCGGTGTTGGGGTTGCACCAGAGCGAATGCGCGCCGCCTTCACGTTTAAGATAGCAGCCGTGCAGGCGCAGGTGGCGAAGCAGCGAATCGCGCTTCATTGCACGGTCACGGTCTCCTGAATGGCTTCGGGTGGGATTCCGCGCAGACCGTCTTCCCTGCGGTCTTCCAGAATTAACTGAATGGCAGCACCAAGACTACTACGGCATTCTTCCACGCTGTGGCCTTGCCCGTTGGCTCCTGGGATCTCAGGCGACCAGCCAACGAACCATTCGCCATCCCGCTCGATAACGGCCGTGAATTCGTTTCGCATGGACAGAGTATAGCCTTGTTTTCTCCCCGCGGACCACCCGACCCAGTCAACTTCCAGCTTCCAACGGCACAGCTTCCGCATCGCCGTTCCAACGGCTGCATTCGCTTCCTCGCTTTGAAGAAGTCCCTCGTCGTCAGTCGGCGGCTTGGGCGGCGGCAAGACGGCGGCGCACACGTGGCGCGGCAAAGACCCAATAGAACAACGGCCCAAGCAGCGCCACCACGACCGCGAAGAGCAGCGCTGAGGTCGAGCCCATCAGCTTCTCGTCGCGCGATGCGTAGAGGGCGTAGGCGATCAGCGCAGCGGGCCCCACGGCTAGAGAACAGGCAAAGGCCAGGTTCCCAGCCTTGAAAGGCCGCACCAGCTCAGGCTCGCGGAGACGCAACACAATCAGCGCCACAAACTCCAACAACAGACTCGAACCGTAGAGAATCAGGTCAATGGAGATGAGCCGTTCAAAGGGCAGCTTGAGGGCCATGGCCCAGGCCAGCCCGCAGAGCAGCACGGAGACCCACGGCACGCCGCGGCTGTTGCGCTTGGCCATCACTCTTGGCAACATGCCATCCTCAGCCATAGCCATGGGCAGGCGGGTATAGCTCATCACCAGGGCATTGAACATTCCGATGCCCGTGATGGCGCCTCCGGCTACTACCGCGATTCCCAGCAGAGGCCCTCCGATGGTGCGCGCCGCGGTCATCCAATCGCCGGTGGCGAAGCTGTCCACGGAGAGGCCGCTCATGGCGATGGCGCTCAGCGGAAGGATGTAAGTGACCGCAACCAGAACGGTGGCGGCAATCATCGCGCGCGGGTAGTTGCGCTGCGGATTCTCGACTTCCTGCGCCACGGTGGAGGCATTGTCCCAACCCATGTAATTCCACATGGCGACGAGGATCGCGGTGGAGAGCGCGGATTCCGAGACCGGCTGGCTCCATTGCACCGCGGGGTGCAGCGTGAATCCATGCCAAAGCCCGAGAGCCACGAAGACGCCAAAGGGCGCCAGCAGAAGTACGAAGAGGCCTACGGAGCCATCGCCCACGGCCGGAGCACCGCGCAGGTTCCACAGGCAACAAAGCACCACCACGGCCAGCGACCAGCCGTAACTACTCCATCCGGCGGTGAGCCCCGGTGCGAACTTGCCCAGGTAAAGGACAAAGAGCGCCGGGTAGATGGCCATGTCGAAGATGCTGGCGGAGAGCGAGAGCCAGCCTTCCTGGTAGCCCCAGAAGGGACCCAGCGCGCGCCGCACCCAGGCGTAGAAGCCGCCTTCGGCGGGCAGGGCCGCGGCCAGTTCGCCGATCATCAGCGCGGTGGGCAGGCACCACAGAAACGGCAGCACCAGAAGAATCACGAGGGCGCGGGCAAAACCAGCTCCTCCCAGAATGTCCTCAATCCCATACGGACCGCCCGACACCATGAAATAGGTGGCGGCAATCAGGGGCAGAAAACGCATCTTCCGCCGGGCAGGTTTGAGGGCAAATTGCATAAATGTGAATCTAACAACTTTTGCCCCCTGCACAAAGAAAAAAATGCGCCCGGAAACGGTTTTTTTTAAGGCGTGCCTTCGCCGCGACTGGCGCGGGTGAAAGCGTGTTTTCCAGGGAGCGAAAAATGGCCCATTTGGGGGGCATTTTCGAGGCTTTTCGCCCAGACAACTTTTCGGGGGGAAATCCACCGCCTCGATCGGCTCGGAGCAGGGGGCGTTTTTGCGGTCTTGCAGAGACCGGCCGGCGATGACCGGAGAGTCAATCCTCGTGGTAGGGCGTCCAGCGCGGAAGCTCGACGAGAAAGATTCCGGGGCCACCCAAGCCTCGGGTTAAACGTTCACGCCAACTGCCCCGTATCCGGCCTCGGCCCACCAGGCATCGAAGGCCGCCAGAGACCGCTCGCACTGGATGCGGTGCCGCTCCTTCTTGTCGCGCACCGATTTGCGCAACTCCTCTTCGAGCGGCTCCAGCAGGTCGAAGGTGACGTTGGCGGGCTGAAAGTGCTTGGGGTCAGCGTGGGTGATGTAATGCACCAGCGAGCCCAGAGCCGTCGCGCGCGGGATGGGCACAGGCTCTTCGCCGCGGACCAGAGAAGCCGCATAGAGCCCCGCCAGCAGGCCGGTAGCAATCGACTCGGTGTAGCCCTCGACCCCGGAAAGCTGCCCGCCAAACATGAGCCTCGGTTCTGTCTTGAGCCGGAGAGTTTCGTCCAGCAGCAGGGGCGCCTGGATGTAGGTATTGCGATGGATCTGTCCGTAGCGCAGGAAACGGGCGTTTTCCAGGCCCGGAATCAGGCGCAGAACCTTCGCCTGGTCACCGAACTTGAGGTGATTCTGGAAGCCGACCAGGTTGTAGCTGTCGGCGCGCAGGTTTTCTTTGCGCAGTTGCACCACGGCCCACGGCGTGCGGCCGGTGCGGGGGTCGCGCAGACCTACGGGCTTCATGGGGCCAAAGCGCAGCGTGTCGCGGCCGCGGCGGGCCAGAACCTCGATGGGCAGGCAGCCTTCGAAGTAGTCCAGCTTCTCCCACTCCCGTGCTTCGGCCGGCTCGGCCTCGAGCAGCGCGTCAAGAAAGCGGTCGAACTCCTCGCGGTCCATGGGGCAGTTGATGTAGTCGGCGGTTCCCTTGTCCCAGCGGGCGGCAAAGTAGACGCGCTCCATGTCGATGGAGTCGGCTTCGACGATGGGCGAAATCGAGTCGTAGAAAGCCAGACGGCCCGAGCCGGTGATGCGCTCGATTTCCTGGCTGAGCGAGTCGGAAGTGAGGGGGCCGGTGGCCAGAATGGTGAGCGCGTACTCCTGTTCATCGGAAGGGTCCAGGTGCGTGACCTCTTCGCGAATCACGCGAATTCTAGGCTGAGCGGCAATCGCCTCATTGATGAGCCGGGAAAACTCGATGCGATCGACGGCCAGCGCGTGGCCTGCCGGTACAGCAGTTTCGTCGGCAAACCGCAACAGCGCAGAGCCCGAGCGGCGCATCTCCTGCTTCAGGAGCCAGGGCGCGGTGTTGGGCGACTCGCTCTTGAGCGAATTCGAGCAGACCAGTTCGCCGAAGTCCGTCGTCTGGTGCGCCGGGGTCAGGCGCGGTTTTCCGTCCACCTCGGCGCGCATCTCGTAAAGGTCCACTTCGCAGCCCAGCCGCGCCGCGGTCAACGCAGCCTCCGGGCCTGCCAGTCCGCCGCCAATCACGCGAATCTTCTTCATCGTGCGACCTGTGGCAGGCTTGCGGTCTGGGCCGTTTCGGCGGCGCCGGCGAGCCGCTCCAGTGCCGCCCCGGAGACGCGCACATTCCGCCATTCGTCCAGAAACTCGGCTCCCATGGCGCGGTAGAACTCAATGGCCGGAGTGTTCCAGTCCAGAACCTCCCATTGCAGGCGCAGACAGCCCTTCTGGTGGGCGATGGCTGCAACCTGCTGGAGAAGGGCCTTGCCGATGCCCAGACCGCGGAACTCCGGTTCCACGAAGAGGTCTTCCAGGTAGAGCCCGGGTCGGCCCATCCAGGTGGAGTAGTTGAAAAAATAAAGGGCAAAGCCAGCGGCGCGGCCGTTGTTCTCGGCAATCAGGCAGGAATAAAAGGGATTCGGCCCAAAGCCGTCCCGCTCCAGATCGGCTTTGGTTGCCGAAACCGCCTCCGGTTCGCGCTCATAGGCGGCCAGGGCGCGAATGAAGACCAGAATCTGTGGAACATCCGCGCGAGTAGCGGGGCGAATCGAGGTTGCCATCCTTCCATTCTAGTGTGTGACCGGGGCCACAAACGACCGTTCTCCGGGAGCAATACCATACGTTGAGGAATAACGTGGCGTAAGTTAGCGTGACTCCTGGCGGCAGGCAGATGACAGGCTGCGGCCGGATTCAAGACTCCATTCGAAGCGGCGTGAATCGCCCTTCGTGCCGAGGAGTGCAGCGCAGATCCTGCCCTGTGCCCTTGTATTCGGCAGTCGTTTGGATTTAACTTGAGTCCTGCGTAGAGATGCGGTCCGCATTGTCGGCTTCCGTGCGGGAACTGTGTGTATTCATCACGGTGATTCCGCGGCACATGGCTTTTTGGCTGCAAGGGCACGCGCGTTCGGGATACACAGTTGGCGCTGACCAGCGTGCGGTCCGGTACATACGATTCATTGAGCTCGCGGGCCGCCTCGTTCGCGCCGCTCCCAAGGAGAAGAACATGAAACGCACTATTTCACTTTGGCTGGGCTTACTGACATTCGCACTCATGCCCATGCTTGCGCAAACGCCCTCAACCACGGGCAAGATACACGGCCACGTGACCAATCCGGTCGGATCGCCCCAGACCAACGGTACGGTAAGCCTTTCCACCGATGGCGGCCACACCTCCAAGTTCACCTTTCCTGTCAGTTCTGTAGGTGACTACCAAGGCGAAGCGACTCCCGGCACCTATGCTCTGGTTTTCCGCCAGCCCGATACGCCTGCCGACAAGATGGTCGACATCATTGAGGGAATCAAGGTCGTGCTGGGCCAGGACGTGGTCGCGGATGACGATATGTCCCGCAAGGAATTCGTCGACAAGATGCCCGAGGACCAGAAGAAGCAGCTGGAAGAACTCAGGAAGCACAATGCCGTAGCCCTGCAGGCTAACGAGATCATCAAGAATCTGAACGCCGATCTCCGCACCGTGGCCCAGGACATCAAGGATGCCGACGGTGCACGCCAGACCGCGATCCAGACTCTGGGCGCCACGGCCTCGAGGACGGAGATCGATGCCAAGGAAGCCGAGATCAAGAAGGCGAAATATACCGACATCGAGACCCTGATGCTCAAGGACACCGGGGCCAAGCCGGATGCTTCGGTTCTGTGGGCGCAGCTTGGGTTGGGACAAATCGGCCTGGCGAAGTACGACGAGGCGGAGACCACCTTCAAGAAGGTTCTTGAACTCGAAGCCGCATCCAAGAAGCCGAACATTGGGATTCAGGGCGCGGCCAACGCCGGGTTGGGCGAAGTCTACGCCCGCTCCGGAAAGGTTCCCGAGGCCAATGCAGCGTATGACGCAGCCGCCAAGGTTAACCCGACGCAGGCCGGCTTCTACTTCAAAAACGAAGCCGTGATCTTCTCCAAGATCGGCAACGCGGACGCCCAGGTGGCCGCAGCCGAAGAGGCGATCAAGGTCGATCCGAGCCAGCCAATTCTCTACTACCTGAAGGGCCAGGGGCTGATCGTGAAGGCCACCGTCGACGCTTCAGGCCGGTACGTTCTGCCTGAAGGCTGCGCCGCGGCGTACCAGAAGTATCTGGAACTCGCGCCCAATGGCGTTTTCGCTGCCGACGCCAAGGGCATTCTGGCCCAGTCCACGCAGAAGGTCGAAAGCGGCTTCAAGGCTGAGAAGACCAAGAAGAAGTAAGCCGGTTCCCGGTTCGATGGATCAAGGGCGTTCCCGCCAGCCGGGGACGCCCTTTTTGTCTTCTGCTCAATTCCCCTGTGGTGCTGTCGAAACGCTACAATCCATTCCATGAACACCGATTTGCCTTGTTACGAAGAAGCGGCGGAACTGGTTGGCGCTTACGCTGCCAAGCCGGAATTGCCTCGTCCCGCGGTCGAGCGCGTGGAGCTTGGCCTTGCCGCGGGGCGCATCCTCGCCCAGCCCCTCGTCGCCGACCGCGACCAGCCGCCTTTCTCCCGCTCCACCCGAGACGGCTTTGCCTGCTGCGCCGCGGATGCCTCCGCTTACAAGCCGCTGGCCCTGGCCGGCGCCACCCGTGCCGGCGCAGCCCCCTCCGGGCCGCTCGTACCCGGCACAGCCTGGGAGATCATGACCGGCGCCCCGGTTCCTACCGGGGCCGACGTGGTGCTCATGCTGGAGCACGTTGAAGCAGCCGCAAAATCCGTCCGCCTGCTTCCGCCCCGCACCGTCAAACCGGGCGAGAACATCGTCGCCCAAGGTGCGCAGGCCAGCCAGGGGGACGAAGTTCTGGCCGCCGGAGCCCCCATCCGCTCTGGACAGATCGCCCTGGCCGCAGCTTGCGGTTATGCGTTTGTCGAGGTCTATGCGCGGCCGCGCGTAGCCATTCTTTCGACCGGAGACGAACTGGTGCCCGTCGACCGCTCACCGGCTCCCGGCCAGATTCGCAACTCCAACGCGCCGATGCTGGCTGCCATGGTGGCCGAGGCGGGCGGCGAACCTTGGGTTCTGCCCGCCGCCGCCGACAATGCCGCCTCCCTCGACGCTGCGCTGGCCCTGGCCGCGACGGCCGACCTCCTGCTTATCTCCGGAGGCGTCTCGGCGGGCAAATTCGACTTGGTCGAACCTGCCCTGGCCCGTCTGGGAGCGCGTTTCCACTTTACCGGCGCACGCATCCAGCCCGGCAAGCCGGCAGTCTTCGGTGAATTGCCCCGCGCGGCAGGTGCGCAGACTCTGCCGTTTTTCGGGCTTCCCGGCAATCCCGTCTCCTCGGCTGTTACTTTTCTGCTCTTCGCGGCGCCGGTCCTGGCGGCATTGGCCGGCAGTTGGGAGAGCCTTCCGCGCTTCGCCCTGGCCCGGCTCGCTCCTCCTGTCGAGCGGCACTCCAAATCCGGCCTCACGCGCTTTCTGCCTGCGTTCTGCAACTTTGGCGCGCTGACGGCCGAGCCGCCGCAGGTTTCCTTCGTTCCCTGGCACGGCTCCGGCGACCTGAGCGCCCTGGCACGCTCCAACTGCTTCCTGGTCGTTCCCGAAGACGCGCACAGCCTGGAGCCTGGCTCGCTGGTCCGCATTCTGCTTTTCTGAGGAGCCCCATGCCCAAACCCGCCCAGCTTTCTCACTTTGACTCCTCCGGTGAAGCCGTCATGGTCGACGTGAGCACCAAGTTGCCCTCCCGTCGAACCGCAACGGCCTCGGCCTTCGTCGAGCTTTCCGCCGCAGTCCTGGCCGCCCTGCCCGCCAACCCCAAGGGCAACCCGCTGGAAGTGGCGCGCTTCGCCGGCATCCAGGCCGCCAAGCGCACCTGGGAGCTGATTCCCATGTGCCACCCCCTGCCGCTTTCCCACATGGACGTTCGCGCGGAGATCGTAGCCGGAGGCGTGCGCATCCTGGCCACGGCAGCCACCGTCGGCCCCACCGGCGTGGAGATGGAAGCCCTCACCGCCGCCGCCATCGCAGCCCTCACCGTCTATGACATGACCAAGGCTCTCGACAAGGGCATCGTCATCCGCAACGTGCAACTGGAAGCCAAATCCGGTGGCAAAAGCGGCGATTTTTTGAGAGAGGAGAAGCGCGGCTGAACTGCTCAAAGAAGGCCGCCTCACCATCACTACGGCTGTCATCTGGAGCATAGCAAAGGATCTACAGTTGTTTCTTCTCCTTCTCCGTTTGAACACAATAGGGCTGGATCAATAAATAGTGTTGAGATTTCCCACCGTCCCCGCAAATCCTTGCTGTGCATATCCTCCAAACCAACTCAATCCGTCCCCAGCAATATTCCTGTTGACATTCTGACTATACGAGTGCATCGTATCTGTTGAAAGTCAACAGGAGAGGCCATGGGCGAGAACAAGTCCGATGTACTGCAAGGGACGCTGGATCTGATGGTCCTGAAGACCCTGGAATCGATGGGTCCGCTGCACGGTTACGGCATTGCGCGACGGATTGAACAGGTGAGCGACGACGCGCTGACCCTGAATCAGGGGACGATTTATCCGGCGCTGCTGCGACTGGAGCAGAGGGGCTGGATCAAGTCCGAGTGGGGTACGTCGGAGAGCAATCGCCGCGCCAAGTTCTATGCGCTGAGCCGCATCGGGCGCAAGCAGATTGAGAAGGAAACCGAGAACTGGGAACGCATCGCAGCCACCATGGCGCGCTTTCTTGCGCCCTCGAATTAGGAGCCGGAAATGGACTTGCTACGGATTCTGCTGAGCCGTTGCGCCTCTCTCTTCCGGCGGAAAAAGCTGGACGAGGAACTGGACGAAGAGCTGCAGAGCCACATCGAGTTTGCGATTGCGGAGAACGTCGAACGTGGCATGACCAAAGAAGCAGCTCGGCGGGCGGCGCTGGTGGAGTTTGGCGGCGTCACGCAGATCAGGGAAGCCTACCGGGTACAACGTGGAATCCCTTTCATGGAAACGCTGGCCAGCGACGTGCGCTACGCCCTGCGTCAACTGCGCAAGTCGCCTGGATTTGCGGCCACAGCCATTCTCACGCTGGCTCTGGGAGCCGGTTCCGTCACTGCGGTCTTCAGCGTCGTGAACGGGGTTCTGCTACGGCCCTATGCCTTCCGTGATCCCGGTCAAATCGTGGTCTGGCGCGAAACGATTCGTGAGCAGCAGCGAACCGAGCCTCTGCTGCCCGACAACTACCGGCATTATCTGAATCTGAAAACACACGCAAACACGATCCTGGATGCGGCTATCCTCCAGACCGCAGGCTTCAGCGTCTCCACCGGCGTCGACCATCCGCACATGGCGGAAGGGCTGGCGATTTCCCCTAACTTCTTTTCGGTACTCGGAGTGAATCCGATGCTGGGCCGCTCCTTCACGCCGGATGAGGCGCAGAGCGGCAGAAACAGGGAGGTCATTCTGACCTGGGGCGCATGGCAACGCCTCTTTCATGGCAGCCCAAGCGTGCTCGGCAGCACACTGCGTGTTGGCGGAGTGGCGGAGACAGTGGTGGGCGTCCTGCCCAAGTCGTTTCGCTTTCCGGTGATCTCTGTTATGGCCGGACAGGCGACGCATGGTTCGACCGAACGCTACGAGATCTTCAGGCCGTTAGTTCCGACGCTCGATGAATTGGCCGCGAACGATGCCGATTTCAATTTCGTCGTGGTGGCCCGCCTCAAGCCTGGAGTCTCGGTCCGGCAGGCGCAAACCGAGTTGGACGGGATTGAGAAAGCGACCGCCGCTGCGGATCGACTGGCTATCCATCTCGGCGTGGTGGTTGAGCCGTTTGCCCAGGAGATTACCGGAGAAGCTAGCAAGCCACTGTGGCTCCTGCTGGCCGCGGTAATGGGCGTGCTGCTGATAGCGTGCGTGAACCTCGCCAATCTGCAAATTGCTCGCGGGGTGGCGCGCGATCACGAGACCGCTCTCCGCTCCGCGCTTGGCGCCGGACGTGCGCGGTTGCTGCAAGGCGTTCTGGTGGAGAACCTCATCCTGGGAGTAGCAGGCGGCGTAGGAGCGACAGCCATTGCGTTCCTTGCCGAAAAGCTCTTTGTCCTGACGGCGTCCACCCTGCCGCGCCTCAACGAGATCCACTTGAGTCTTCCCATGCTTGCTCTTGCGGTGGGGCTTTCGCTGGTGACATCGCTGACATTTGGTATTCTGCCGGCGCTACGGTCTTTGCGCGTGATGCCGCAGACCGCTCTGCAGGCAACTTCCACGCGCCTTTCCGGTAACAAGCAAACGGTTCGCTCCCGCAAACTGCTGGTCGCCGTGGAAGTTGCGTGCAGCGTTACGCTGCTGATCGTGACCGCTCTGGTCATGCGCAGCTTCTCGCACCTGCTTTCGCAGGATCGCCACTTCAACGCGCAACAGGTGGCGATGGCGAAGGCCGATTTGAGCGCCTCAAGATACTCGAGCGGACCGAATATGCCGGACGATCCCGGAGCGGATGCAGGCAGCCTCGCCCGCGATGCGATGATCGATCGCGCGCTCGACCGGATGCGCGCCTTGCCCGGCGTGCAGCAGGCCGCCATTACCAGCCTCCTGCCGCTGACCGGAGATATGAGTATCGATGGGATGATCCGTCCGGATCACCCTGTCCCTCAGGCTGAGGTACCCATGGCCAATCGCCGTATCACCAGCCCCGGATACTTCAGCACCATGGGCATCCCTCTGCTGGCCGGGCGCGACTTCAACCAGCGGGACCGCGAGAATCCGCGCGTGGTGATCCTGTCGGACAAGACCGCCAAAGCCGCGTTTCCTGGCGAGAATCCCATCGGCCGCACTATCCGGCACTGGGATCGCATTTATACCGTCGTCGGCATTGCCGGTGACGCTCGCATCAACGACCTGAAGCGCCAGGCGCTCATCTATTACTTGCCCTACTGGGATTTCCCTCCCCCCACTCCGGTGTTTCTAGTGCGCAGTTCTCAGCCCATGCAGGCGCTTGGCCTGGAGATACGACAGGTGATTTGGGAGATCGATCCTGACGTCGCCATTCCGACCGTTGTTTCGATGGATGCGCAGGTGGCGGAGTCCGTGGCCAGCGAACGATTCCAGACCATCCTCCTCTCCAGTTTCGGAGCCGCTGCGCTGCTGCTGGCTGTGCTGGGCATCTACGGAGTGTTGGCTTACTCGGTTTCGCTGCGCACGCCGGAATTCGGAATCAGAATCGCGCTGGGCTCGAACCGCGCCGGACTGGCGCGCCTGGTTCTCATCGATGCGCTCTACCCCATGTTGGGCGGGATGGCGCTGGGCTTGCTCGCGGCGGCCGGCGCCACCCGTTGGATACGCAGCATGTTGTATGAAACCAGTGTCGTCGATCCGTGGGCCATCGGATTGAGCCTGGCTGTGCTGCTTTTGGCATCTTTGCTGGCCTCGCTGGTACCGCTGCGCAAGGCCACATCCGTCGACCCCATGCAGGCGCTGAGAGCAGAGTAGGAGCGATGAAGATGGATCGATTCCGGTCGGAGGTCGCTGACGGGCTTGGGCGCGGCCGTCCGTTATTCTAGGCAGCATGGTTTCGCAGGTTGCGATTGAGCGCTGCGGTTGTCCCAGGTCTTGAGATCGAGACCTGGGACAACCCATATTTGTAGTAGTCTCGACAATGGCCGATTGAGGTCTGAGATCTCCCACCCTTTCGCGATGAAACTGCGAAAGGATGGGGAACCCAGCTCTTTTGCTGAGCGAATGAAAGACTCAGGAAACTAGCGGGAGACGGCTTCCTCTTCGACATCGTGCGCCGTCAGTCTTGCCGGTTCCAGGCCGGCGGCCTTTTCTTCGCGCAGCGCCTTGAAGGCACGGTAAACAAACGATCCCATGTACCAGCCGTCGATGTACTTGAAGGGGGTTTCGCCGGTGGTGTAATGGCCGCAGGGCAGCACGCGCACCTCAAAGTTGAGGCCCATGTGGCGGAAGGCCTCCACTACTTCGAGCGAGTACTCCTTGGGGAAAGTCAGATCGTACGGCGCGTAGATCGCCAGGACTCTCTTGTACGGTCCACCGGACGCGGCGCTAGCCAGCTTGGGGTAATAGCTACACGGGCTGACGGCCGACCACAACGCGCGCACGCGCTCCTGCGTGAGGCCAGCCTGCTCGAAGCCGGCGCGGACGTGGCGGGTGCTTTGCCCGGCCCAGGCCACATCGCCAAAGGCCGTGGAGATGTGGTTGAAGGCGTTCACGCGCAGGCGCGGGTCGTGCGTCGAGGCCAGGAAGGTGTAGCAGGAGCCGAGGCTGGTTCCCAGGACGCCGAAGTGCTCGTAGCCCTGCTCCTCCAGCCAATCGAGGCAGCAGCGAATGTCGACCACCGCCTGGCGGCAGGCGGAGATGGTGCGGCCGATGTTGGCGCTGACAGCGTAGTCGGAGCGCTCCAGCTCGGCGGGACGGCGAATGTCGTGGTAGGGCTGCGAGAGCCGCAGAGCCGAGATCCCCATGTGGTTGAAGATGGTGCACAGCGAGTTGTGGCTGAAGCCGTCGGCATTCCACTGCGGGAGCACGATGATGGCCTGTTTGGGCCGCTTGGGGTCCTTATGCGCTGCTACGGGATACCAGCGCGCATTCACCTGGTCGTTCTCCGGGAAGGGCGTCCGCTCCGGCGAGGTGAAGCGCAAATACTGGGCCTTGGCCAGCTTGCCGTCGACAGCCAGTTGCTTGAGCGCGGCGTCCTGGGCCAGGGTCTCCGGGCGCACATTGGTCGGAAACAGCTGCGGAAAGTCTTCTTCCAGCCGGAAGTCGGTCGGCCGCTCGTAGCCAAAGAAGACATCGCTGTGGCGGATAAGGAGCTGGTTGATACGGACCATGGCGGCTTCAGCGGCCGCGGGGTCGCGCAACTCCGCGGCGCTGGGAACGGCGGCGGCAAAGCCGTGCTCCCGCAGGAAAGGCTCGATCCACTCGAAGCCCCACTCGAGCGGCCTGACAACGCGGTTTTCATCGCGCGTGGTCAGTTCCGTCTCCCACTTGTACATCCAGCGTGCGTAGCGTTCTTTGAGCATGGGTCCACTTAAGTTTATCAGCAGGGGGAAGCCGGGCCGATGTACGAGGATTGAAGCAGATGTGAACTTATGCCGTGCGCGGGGCCCGTTTCAGGGCAAGATACTCCGCCGTAAACCAGCCCAGGCTGAGCAGAAGAATCAGGGCGATCAGAGCCTGGGAGATGACGCAATAGACGCACCATGCCCCCAGGGCAAACTGCTCAATGAAGGTCAATCGAAGGGCAAAGCAGAATCCGGCGCCGGTCACCAGGAAGGTCAAAAAACGCCTGCGCGCTAGGGCCAGGCCAGCCAATGCCAAGTAACCCGAAATGCCGATGGCCGCCACGGGGATGTGGACGATCTCAGCAAATGGGCTGTGGTTCACGATGCCGCAATCCCACTTTTCATTGATGGAGCAGGGCGCAACCCCGGTGGAATAGTGAACCTGAAGAGCCAGCGCGGAAACCACCACGCCGGCGAGGGCCAGGAGTGCAATCAAGTAACGCATGCTTGTGAGTGATGCTACCAGAGCCGCGTGGGGCAGTAGCATGGACAGATGGACGAGCAACCAGCCACAAGCCGCCGCGTAGCCTTTTTCGGAGGCAGCTTTGACCCGCCTCACCTGGGCCATTTGGCCGTCGCGCGGGCTGCGCTCCAGGCATTGCGCCTGGACACTGTGCTCTTCGCGCCGGTGGGTGCGCAGCCGCTGAAGCCGCTGGGATCGACGGCCCCCTTTACCGATCGCGTAGCCATGACGGAGCTGGCCATCGCCGCGGACGCGGGGTTTGCGGTTTCGCTGGCCGATGCTCCCAAACCTTCAGGAAAGCCCAATTACACGCTGGAAACGCTCCTCGATCTGCGCGCGGCGCTGCCTGCCGGAAGCTCCCTCTTTTGCCTGATGGGCGCCGACTCCTTTGCCGGATTGAAGCGCTGGCATCGTGGAGCGGAGATTCCCTTTGCCGCGTCGCTGGTAGTGGCCTCCCGCCCTGGTGAGCGCCTCGGCGATCTCCAATCCGCACTGCCCAAGGAACTGATGATTGAGCCGATGCCCGGGCCGGAGGAGCGAGCTTCCAGTGTGGAGATGCGTTGCTACCTGCTGCACAACCCGCATGGGCAGACAGCGCCGTTTTACCTGTTGCCGGGACTGGAAGTCGAGATCAGCGCCTCGGAGATTCGCGCGCAGGTCAATGAGATTCTGGGCGCCCGGAGCGCGGGTCGCGACTTGCTACCCCAGGCCGTTTCCGCCTATATCCGCATACATGGCCTTTATCTTTAACTTGCTCCGCTCCGAGTGAAAGGCTACGATGAAGCTCGGAGAGCTACCGCAACCTATGGCAACCGTCCAGCTACACCATCAGCAAACGCGCATCCTCGTTCAAGCCGCCGCCCAGGTCTGTGAAGAAAAGAAGGGCGAAGAGACCCGCATCCTGGAACTGGATCCCGTCGACTCGGGCCTGTCGGACTTTTTCCTGATTACCTCGGCGACCAATGAACGGCAGGCGACCGCCATCGCCGACGAGATCGAGTACCGGCTCAAGAACGAATTTGGCGTCTACGCTCACTCGGTGGAAGGCCGCCGCAAAGGCGACTGGATCCTGTTGGACTACGTGGATTTTGTGGTGCACGTCTTCATGGCCGAGCGCCGCGCCTTCTATGACATTGAGCGGCTCCGCAAGTCGGCGCGCCCGCTGACCCCGGCCGAGTTCGATGCCGAGCTGAAGACCGCGCTGGCCAAGAAGACCCTGGCCGCCCGCAGCAAGGTCGCCACCAAGGCTAAGCCGGCGGCAAAAGCCAAGAAAGTTCCAGCAAAAGTCGCTGCGGCTGCCAAGCCGAAGCCGGCCGCGAAAAAGGTCCCAGCGAAGAAGGTTCCGGCCAAGAAGGCAGCCGTAGCCAAAGCGCCTGCGAAGAAGACGGCAGTGAAGAAACCCGTCGTCAAGAAAACCGCTGCGAAAAAGGCCGCGCCCAAGAAGACAACAGCAAAGAAGGGAAGCGGGAAGAGAGCCTGACCCGCCGGTAGTACCGGTGAGTGCGCGAGCGTTCATCTGCCCATTCCATCCAAAGCTTTCATGCACAACAAAGGGCGCCCCGCGGGGCGCCCTTTATGCTGGTTGGGGTTTAGGCCTAGAAGTTGATCTTCAAGCCATACTCGATCACGCGGGATACGCCCTGGCCGAAGACACCGGAGCCGTTGCCTGCGCGCAGGGCATTGCGGTTGTAGTTATCGTTGGAGTTGTACGAATTGTCCGTGCCGGTCGCCGAGCCCGACTGCACTTCCGCGTTCAGGTTGCCTGTGACCTCTGTATAGTTCACAAAGTTGAACAGGTTGAAGAACGACACTGTGGGGTCAAGCGAGAACTTCTCGCCCAGCTTCTTGAGCTTGAGCGGACGCCCCAGCACGAAGTCAAAGGTCTTCAGGGCGCCGTTGCCGACGTTGCCGTCAACAGGCGGGGCAATCGTACGAGTTACCGCACCCAGCGCGGTAAGTTGGTTGGTGGTGAAGAGGTTATTGCTGACGAGTGCATTGCCGGCCGGCGTGAGTTTGCCGGAATAGGTGGTGTTGTAGTTGGCAATCACACTGGCCAGATTGTGCGGTGTAACCGAACGCATGAAGGCGCCTGGCTTCAACCCCGGGACGATGTCCTCTACCGTGCCGTCGCCCGTTACATCTGATTGGAAGATCTCACCCGTGGTGTTGCCGCCCGAGTCCAGATAGAGATTGGTGGACAAGGGGGTATAGTAGTGGCCGATAATGCTGGTCTTTAGACCTCCGCTCCAGGTGAAGTTGCCTCCATAGGAGTACTGTTGTCTGCGATCCAGTCCACCAGGCCCCATATTTTTGGTTGGGTGCTCGTTGTCCCACGAAGTCGGAGTGAAGTTCTGGTCACCGGAAGCGGTCTGCCCGTTTGCGCCCGACCCGCCGGCAGTACTCAGGAATCGTGAAAGGGTGTAGGAAACCTCGAAGCTGGACCCCTTGATAATGCTCAGAGGAAGACGTGCTTCCTGGCGGAAGCTGGTCTGCAAGCCGTTGTAGACCGAGCGGCCCTGGGGATAAACGATAGACATCTCTCCGAAGGCCGGGTTCTTGCCTCCAAAGGCGGCAAGGCCTGCGGCTGGGAAGCCACCGGTGATGGAAACTCCGGAATCCAGCCCATTTCCGGCAAAGTCGGCAATCGTAGCTCCGTGAACGGTCCCGGTGGAATCAGTCTCAAGGCCCGGGCATGCCTGGATTGCCTGGTCGATCGACGAAACGGTGACCGTCTTGGTGCTGCAGCCTGCCAAGGTTGCCGCAATTGCTGCGTTGGCCACGTTCTTGTCGAGGTATTTTGCGTCGCCGACGTGGTTTTCATCGATCGACTGCATGAAGTGTTCGCCGATGTTGCGAAGGTAGTCCGCGCTAAGAATACCGCCCTTCCACACTTCACGCTGCAAACCGATATTGATCTGGATGGAACGTGCAGTGCGGTACTTCGGAGCGTAGATGTAAGTGCCGGTCGTGTCGGCGGACTCAGTCAAAGTGTTGGCGATATAAAGCCCGTTGGAAGCAGCTCCGACCTTCTTGGTGCTGGTCTGGTACATCTGTTGCAACGCAGCAAAATAGGGGGCAGATACGCTGATTGCATCTGTCCACAGTTCAGCGAGCGTTTGGGTTCCACCGTTCGCCGTGATCGAGCTCACGGTTGTTCCATCCGGCATGGTTGCAAAGGTGTTGGCTGGCGTAAGTTCCTCGCTTCCAAAGAAGAGCCCCTTGGCCAGGCGAGTTTCGCGATCAAACAGGACATTGTTGAACACGCTGTTTTCAAAGTACAGGCCCAGTCCGCCTCGGATTACGGTCTTGCCGTCACCCTTCAAATCATAGGCAAAGCCAGCCTTCGGTCCCCAGTTACCGCTCGGCTGATCAACCTTCTTGCCAAGACCCGGGGTGAGGGCATCCAGCAAATTGCCGGTAGTGCATGGCGATGCGGAGCCAAACGACGCAACCGCATCCGAGCAGGGTGTGGGGGCCAGATCAGAATCGCTGCGCCCGGTGTCACGGGAGAAGCGGATGCCGTAGTTCACCGACAGCTTCGGCAGCACCTTCCACGTATCACCAAAATAGAGACCAATGCGCCAGTCGCTTTGGCCGCCTGCTGGAAGCCCAAATTGCGGCCTCTCCGTGCTGAAACCCTGCCCATTGCCCATCACGACGACGGATGCTTCATACGCGGTCGGGTCGCTGGCCAGTCCACTGCCGCCGAGGCCCACGGGGCCATTCGCGAAAGCTCCCGATCCGGATACCTCTGGGCCATTGTTAAAGAAGGCAGCCAAGCCGCCGCCCAGAATCCGGTTCAAGCTGACTCCGTAACCGAATACGTGCGACTTGATGTTCACACCGGCATCGTAACGGAACTGCTTGTCCGACTGATAGGTCTGCTGAGGTGCGTTTGCGTTAGGGCCAGCACGGAAGCCGTGGATGGTGAGGTAGACGCGCGCGTTCTGAATCGGATCCGGAAGGCCGGTTGAATCGTCGGCGATCAGATTGTGGAATTTCAAATAGCTGGCGCGCAAACTGTGCGTGAATTTTCCGGTGATGAAGTCCGCGCCGCCGGCCCAGATCGGGGTGTTGTCCTTGTTGGCGTAGCGCGTATAACCTTCGTTGAAATTGCTTGCGCTCAGGTTGTTCTCGTAGGCGCCGCGGAAGAACATATGAATGCCCTTCGGCGCGTTGTAGTCGAACCTTCCCGCTGAGTACGTGTCGCGGTAGGGAGAGCCCCAGCCGCCCGAGAGGGCTTGAAACGGGCTCGGCACCTGGTAAGGAACAAAGGCGTCCTGCTTGACGCGCTCACTGTCGCCGAAGAAGAAGAGCTTATCCCTGATCACAGGACCGCCCACGCGCAAGCCAAACTGCTCGCGCTGGAAGTAATAGTCGGTGCCGCCAATTTGGAGTGCGTCGCCGGCGCGTTGATCGCGCAGCAATCCGAACGCTTGGCCGTGAAACTGATTGGCGCCCGAGCGCGTACTGACGGTTACTGCGCCGGAGCTGGTGAGCTCATTGGAAATGTCAAGAGAAGAGCGGCTCATCTGGAACTCTTCGATAGAGCCCGCGCTTACGTTCAGAACCGAGGTACCCACGGTCTCATCTGAAATATCCTGGCCATCCAGAAGAATGCGTGCCGTGCGGCCGTTGACACCATTGAAAGAGACCGAAGAATATCCACCCTTGGTAGGATCGAAACCCGCACCGTCCTGCAACTGAACGCCCGGCTCCAACTGCGACAGATCGAGGAAGTTGCGGCCGCTGATGGGCAGGTTGTCGATCTGCTCCTCGGTCAGTACGCCCGATACGGTGGATTGAACCGTATTCACCTGGAGGGCTTCGGAGCTGACGACGACCACCTCGCTTGCAGCACCGATTTTCAGCTTCAGATCGCCGTTGCTTGTGTTTCCAATCTGAACCGTCAACTTCGTCGTGGTCTTGGAGAAGCCCGCAGCCTCGACAGTGATCTGATACTGGCCGGGAACCAGGGACGACACGCTATAGAACCCGGATGAATCGCTTGTCAGCGTCTTCTTGACGCCGGTTCCCAGGTTCGTAAGGGTGATTACCGCCCCCGGCAGATTCCCACCCTTCTGATCGGTGATGGTGCCCTGAATAGCACCGGCGGCGTTCGTAGCCTGTGCGGAGGCTGTCTGCTGTAGCGCGGGTGTAAAAACCATTGAAGCAAGCGCGAGTCCTAGTACAACGGGCAGGGCTTGAAAGCGGAAAAATCGCATTGACTTCCTCCAATATCGGTGGGAGCCGGAAGTCCGTTATGGATCTTTCCGGTTCGCCTTTTGTGCTTCAGCGTCTCGGTTAGGGGGGTGCGCCCGATCCGCAGTGGAAAGACTGAATGACCTAAAGCATCAAGAAAGAAGAGATGAGGAGTGGATTTCTCGCCCGAATCACATCCCAAGGGAATCCGACCGCAAGGACGAGCGATGACTTGTCTGGCCTAGTATGCAAGAGGGTTGCCATTATGCCGGAAAGGTTGAAGATTTCCTTAATGTGTTGAATTACAAGCCATTATCTGCGACAGGCCAATTCGACTCGGAGAGGGGATATATGAAAATATGGAGGTATTTAGACAGAAATTCCAAAATCTGGCAGCCGTTCGTTCTTTCAGGAGCGCCGGGAGAGACCCGCGACACCCCCTTGGGATATTCTCCTTCCCATGAACCTCACTCTCGCCTATGTGGGTGCGCGGCCCAACTCGAAGGACGAAATCGACTCGCTGACCGCTGTCTATCTGGGGCGCTGTTCGGCCTTTGCCCGCTCCAAGGCGGAGGCGTTTCGAACCGAGGAGGCGCTCTTCGAGTGGCTTGGCCGGCAGGATGGCAGGACCTCTGCGCTCGCCGTTCTCATGGACAGCCGCGGGAAGCAGATGACCTCCGAGGCCTTTGCAGAGTGGCTGGGGTCCCGCCGCGACCAGGGAGCCCAGAACATCGTTTTCGCCATCGGCCCGGCCAGCGGTTGGTCCGAGGAGGCCCGCAAGCGCGCCGACTTGTTGCTCTCGCTGGGGCCGATGACCATGGCCCACGCCCTCGCCCGGCTGGTGGTGGCCGAGCAACTCTACCGGGCATTTACAATCTTGACGGGCCACCCCTACCACGGCGGCCACTGAGGACCTACCTCCCCAGGTATCGTCCTCTGGCTGCGCGTTTCGTTGGCCGGTTTGGCAAACCCTGCGCGCGAGATGCTGACAAGCGATCCCTGTTCCCTGAGGCCACGATGACCGAATCCCGGCGAGGACTGATCCTGATCAACACCGGCCCCGGCAAGGGCAAGACCACTGCCGCCATGGGAACCGCTCTGCGCGCCGTCGGAAACGGCATGAAGGTGCTCATGCTGCAGTTCCTGAAAGGCTCCTGGCACTACGGCGAGTTGGACGCCGTCCAGGCTTTTGGTCCCAACTTCGTCCTCAAGCAGATGGGCCGCGGCTTTGTAAAAGTCGGTGGCGCGGAGACCGACCCCGAGGACATTCGCCTGGTGGAAGCGGCCTGGGCCGAAGCGCGCGAGGCCATCTATTCCGGCGACTGGGACATGGTGGTGCTGGACGAAATCAATTACGCCATCGGTTATGGAATGCTGGATCCCGCCGTCGTGGTGGAAGCCCTGCGCGGCCGGCCGGAAATGGTGCACGTCATCCTGACCGGACGCAACGCTCACCCTTCCCTGGTGGAATTGGCGGACACGGTGACTGAAATGCGCGAGGTGAAACATGCATACCAGAAGGGCATTTTGGCCCAGCGCGGCATAGAATACTGAGTGCGGCGTCATCTCGTCCGCAAGGATTCACCTGTCGTCCCGAGCGCCAAGCACAGAATCCGTCCCCCTGATTTGAGAGAGAGTTCGAATGTCCTGGTTCAAGCGTGAAAATGGCGACTATGAAGCCGGTTCCGGCCCCGAAACCGCGGCGGATGTGAATGGTCATACGGTGCGCACCGAAGGCCTGTGGACAAAGTGCGTGGGTTGCCGCGCCGTGGTCTGGAAGGCGGAAATTGAGGCCAACCTGAATGTCTGCCCCAGGTGCCAGCACCACTTCAAGATCGGTGCCCGCCAACGCATCGACATGCTGCTCGAGCCCGGTTATGAACTGGTCGACGGCGGCCTGCGCTCCACCGATCCGCTCAACTTCACCGACGTCAAGCCGTACAAGGCGCGCCTGCGCAAAGCGCAGGAACAGACCGGCCTGGACGATGCCATTCTGAACGCGCTTGGCCAGCTCGGGCCCCATTCCGTAGTGGTCAGCGCCATGGAGTATGGATTTATCGGAGGCTCCATGGGAGCCGTTGTGGGCGAGACCATCGCACGCGCCGTGGACCGCGCGCGCCTCGGCCGCAAGCCCCTCATCGTCGTCGCCGCATCCGGCGGCGCGCGCATGATGGAAGGCGTTGTCAGCCTGATGCAGATGGCCAAGATCTCCACCGCTCTGGCCCAGTTGGATGACGCCAAGGTCCCCTACATCTGCGTGCTCACCGACCCCACCACCGGCGGCGTCACCGCAAGCTTTGCCATGCTGGGCGATCTGAACGTCGCCGAGCCCGGCGCCCTCATCGGATTTGCCGGCCCCCGCGTCATCGAGCAGACCATCCGGCAAAAGCTCCCCGAAGGCTTTCAGCGCTCGGAGTTCCTCCTGGAAAAGGGCTTCCTGGATGCCGTCGTACAGCGCCGGGAGCTCAAGTCGTATCTGATACGTGCGCTGGACTTTCTGCGCGCCTGACGGCCTGAAAAACGCGCAGTCCGCTACACTTTTTCAGCTTGGGCGGCGCGGAGCTTTCTTCAATATTCCGTAAATGTGTATTTGCATCCACTTTTCCATAGGCGCCTTGGGCAGGTGGAACGTTTTATTGCCTCAATTATGGTGCAATTTATAGCCACGAAGCCGTCACCAATGCTTTAAATGCTTGATATATCTAATATTAATCCGATATCGAAGATTTGGCGATCAAATTGCTATAAGAATGGACAAAATGCGTGAGCATTTTTAGACTTTTGCCCTTCTCCCCCTATCCTGTGCAGAGGACCTGCATGCCCAACCTGCGTTTTGTTTGGTAATGCCCTGATACCAGGGAGTCCCTCAACTTTTCAACCTTTCGGAAGGAAAGACGCATGATCCCTCGAGCGAAGCATTTAAGAGCGTTGATTCTCGGCGCAACCATGAGTATCGGGCTGGTAGTCGGCACTTTGGCCCCCCATTCAGTTCTGGCCCAGGCAGGGCTTGGGACCCTAAGCGGAACCGTGACGGATTCCACGCACGCCGTGGTTCCGGGCGCGACTGTCACCCTGATCAACAAGGGCACCGGATTCGAGCGCTCCGTGGTCACCAGTGGCAACGGGACGTATCGTTTCTTCGCTCTTGAAGTCACCGGCGGATATTCGCTGAAAGTGGCTGCGGCAGGTTTCAAGACCGCTGAGTTGAAAGGCATCTCCACCAGCGTCGGAACCATCATCACGGTCGACGTACCGCTGACCATCGGCTCTGCGGTCGACACCGTCGAAGTGACGGCGACCCAGAACGTCGAACAGGTACAGACGGAGACCTCCTCGCTTTCCGAGTTGATCGATTCCGAGATCTGGCAGAGCTCGCCTCTCGAAGATCGCACCCAGAACTCCTTCGTCAACCTGACGGCCGGCGCAACGCCGGACACCGGCACCGGCCGCGGCAGTGCAGTTGACGGCGCCCGCACCGGTACCGGCAACTTCCTGGTCGACGGCATGGACAACAACGATCAGGGCCAGGGCGGCGGCGGCGCATTGGGTGGCGGCGGTGCCGTTACCACCATCTCGCCCGACGCCATTGAGGAATACCGCGTCATCTCGCACAACGTGCCGGCCGAGTATGGCCGCGCCGGCGGATTCGCGACCGACACCGTTCTGAAGAGCGGCAGCAAGACCTGGCATGGTTCCCTCTTCGACTACAACCGCGTGCAGGCCCTGGCAGCTGATGATTTCTTCAGCAAGCAGGCCGGCATCACGGATCACCTTGTCCGCAATCAGTTCGGCGGCTCCGTGGGCGGTCCCATCTACAAGAACAAGACCTTCTTCTACGCCACCGTTGAGCTGCACCGCCGTCGCCAGACCACTCCGGCGACTGGACTGGTCACCACGCAGGACTTCCTGGACTTCGTCAGCAGCGGCGACTTTGAGAAATTTCAGGAAGGCACGATCCTTCAGGATCCCAGCGTTTCCGTGGACGAAGGCGGCGGATTGATCGCCACCCAGCAGGGACTCTGCCCCCTGTACGCGGGCACGACCTGCCCCGGCGCACTTTCCAAGTCCGCCACGCTCGGCCCCGTCTTCCAGAATCTCGTGAAGGCCGAGCCGACCGCCTTCCCGGTGGGAACGGCGAACGCCACCAACCTGGCGGCAGGAGCTTACACCGGCGGAGCTATCGTTTATCCCGTCAATGTCTATGCGACCGCAACCAGGCCCATCTCCGACGCGCTCAATCAGAATCGCGGCAGCCTCAAGCTGGACCACAAGCTGGGCGAAAAGGACCAGTTGAGCTTTGCCTACCTGCTCGACCTCTTTACAGAAACAAACTCCGCCGCATGGGCCACCGGTTACTTCGGACCTTCGGGAGAAAACATCGGCGGCGCGCAGAACTTCAGCGCTGCCTGGACGCATACCGTTTCGCCCACCCTGCTCAACGTTTTCCGCGCCGGCTATCTGCGCCATGTGAGCAATTTCGACGTTCCCGGCACCACCGGCGTCCCGGAGCTTGTTCCGGTAAACGAAGGATTGGCCGCGGGTTTTGGCGCCGCGGATAGCATCCCGCAGTACTTCACTGAGAACGAGTTCCTCTACCAGGACTCGATTACCAAGACACTGGCTCACCACTCCGTCAAGGCCGGATTCCAGTACATCCGCACCCGCAACGGCTCCAGCTTCGATGCCGACAAGAACGGGACACTCGAAGTATGGGATCTGGAAAACCTGCTGACCGACGCCACGCTCAATGATCAGTTCGAGCAATATGCCTTCGGCGGTCCTGGCATCGGCTCTATCTATGCAGCCTCCGCTGCATGGGACCAAACCGACAACACTATGCCTGAGTTCTATCGCGGATACCGCGCCAAGGAGTTCGCCACCTACCTCCAGGACGACTGGAAGGTGAACCAGCAGTTGACGTTGAACCTTGGCGTTCGCTGGGATTACTTTGGACCGCCGCACAACTTCAAAAAGGGCTACGACTCCGACGTTTACTTCGGCTCTTTTGGCGTTCCCACCGCAAACGGCAATCCTTTCATACCGCAGATTCCCCTTGCCGGCGCCCTGCAGGGTGCGAACTTCAAGCAAGTGGATCACGACATCTGGCATAAGGATTACAAGAGCTTCAGCCCGCACATCGGCTTCTCCCTTGACCCCACCGGCAAGGGCAAGCTGGCCATTCGCGGCGGCTTCGGCATCGGTTACGATCGCCTCTACAACAACGCGTACGAGAACATCCGCTTCAATTTCCCGAAGTTTTCCGACAACAGCATCGGCTACGGCACTGCCGTTCTCGCGGGTGCTCTGCTGCAGCCTGGCCTCTACCAGGTTCCCTTCACCGCCAACTCGCTCTTCCAGGGCTACGGCGGCAAACCAGTTCCGCGCCATGTGGATCAGCGCCTCATGAACGCCTACTACGAGCAGCAGAGCCTCGGCTTCGAGTACCAGGTCCGCAACGGCTACGTTTGGGAGACCAACTATGTCGGAACCGAAGGCCGAAAGCTCATCGGTCTGAACAACATCAACGCCTATCCTGGAGAATTTGCCTGCCCCGTCAGCGGCGCCCCGTATGCAGCCTCTTCGCCCTGCGGCGCAGCCGGCTACACCAACGGATTCACGTCCGCTCACATCAATACCATTTTCAACGGCGACAACTTCCGCAACAACGGTTTCAGCTCGAACTACAGCGCCCTCCAGACCAGCCTGCGCAAGGGCTACTCGAACGGCCTGCAGTTCATGGCCAACTACACCTACTCGAAGGCACTGGACCAGGTCAGCGACGTCTTCACTCAGCGCAGCAACACGGCTGGCACCGGACCTGTTGACTCGTACAACTATGCGACCTACGATTACGGCCCGGCCGACTTCGACATGAAGCACAACCTGGTCGTCACACTGAACTACCAGGAGCAGTGGAAGAAGAAGAACCTGCTGCTCGGCGGCTGGTCGATTTCTCCCATCATCAAACTGCAGAGTGGCACGCCGTTCACTCCTTATGACTCAGGCAACTACAACCCCATCAAGGATGGCCGCTCCGGCATCGATCGCACCGTCTACAAGGGAACCGGCTCTGTGAAGAATGCCATCACCCACGACTCCAGCCCTGCGACTGGCTACTTGAAGCCGAGAAGCAGCGGCGATTACTTCGGACCGTACACCTGCCCGGCCGGCAAGCTGTGGTGCGACCCTCCGGCGGAGAGAAACGGCATCACCGGACCCGCCCTGAAGGACCTGGATCTCGGCGTCAGCAAGAGTATCAAGACCTTCGAGCATCAGGGATTCACCCTGGCGGGCAACTTCTTCAACATCTTCAACCACACCAACTTCAGCAACCCGAATGCGGATGCCAACAGTTCGAATTACGGCAAGTCGCTCTCGGATGCCGGTCCCCGCGTAACGCAGTTGAGCCTGCGCTACGACTTCTAAAACTTCAACCTTGGTTCCTCAGTTGGCAAAGGCCGCGGCAATCTGCCGCGGCCTTTGCTTTGCCTGCTGTGTCCCTCCAAGGCAGCCCTCCTGACGCGTGGCAGGAGGTCCTTTCTTTCCTAGCCACTGGAAATGGGTGCCCCATCTTTTCCGCAGTCTCATCGCGGAAAAGATGGGAAACCTCCGTCCCAACCCAGCCACAGCCGGGTTCCCGCGCATCTCGATTCCGCGCCCTTTTCGTGACGCGGACCAGCCGAAGGCAGTTGGCCCCGCCGCAGGTGCTGCGTGCAGAAAATTACCCCCCCCGCGCGCACCATTGGAACATGAACTGGGGACCATGCCGCCGTTCAATCTGGCAGGAATGCCATGTCTCCAAAGCCAAAAAAAGGGGGTCCCCCTGGGGGGGGCGCTTTCGCCTTTTGTTCGCTTTTACCTTTTGTGAACACATGCAAGTATATTGATTTCTGCAACTTATATGGTCATGGTTTTGTCGAAATTCCGCCATCGAATCGTTACCATGGTTTTATAAGACCAATGGAATCAACGCGCATCTTTGAGAAGACAGGCAAAATATCGCTCGTTTTGCCTTAATTTTGGCCTTTTTCGGGGGAATATCAGGCTATTTCATCTTCAAAAACACGACGGCCCGGCATCGCTGCCGGGCCGTTCCTGTTCTTCTCTTCGCGCATTCTGCTCGCTGCGTCTTCAGATCCGCATCGGCATGAGCACGTAGCGATACTTGAACTCGGCGTCGGGGTCCTCGGGCCGCATCTGGCCTGCGGACTGTGAGTCCTTGAACTCCAGCCGCACCTCGCCCGAGTTGTCCATGGCCTTCAGGAAGTCGAGAATATAGCCGGAGTTGAAGCCCACCATGATGGGGTCGCTCGCGTAGGGCGTGTCGATCGTGTCTTCGCTCTCGCCGGACTCGGTCGAGTTGGCGCTGACTTTCAGTTCGTTGCTCTCCAGCCGCATGCGAATGGCGCCCGACCGCTCATCGGCGAACTGGGCCACGCGCTGGATGGCCGCTGAGAGCTCGCTGCACCGCACCACGGCAAACTTGGTGTTGTCCCGGGGCATCACCGCCTCGAAGTTGGGGAACTGCCCGGAGAGGCGCCGTGTGCTCAGCGTACGATGTCCCACCCGGAAGAAAAGCGTGTGCTCGTCGTCGGCAAACTCCACCTTTTCAGCTTCGGTATTGCTGAGCAACTGTTGCAGCTCCTGCAGGGCCTTGCGCGGGATCAGCACCCGCTTCTCGCCGCTGATGCCTTCCAGGACCTCGTTGGGCTTTTCGACGTAAGAGAGCCGGTGGCCGTCGGTCGCCACCATGGCCAGCGATTCGGCCTTGATCACCAGCAGGGCCCCATTGAGGGTATAGCGCGACTCCTCGTTCGAGATGGCAAAGATGGTGCGCGCAATCAGCGTCTTCAAAGCTGGCGTGGGAATGGAGGTGACGGCTACGGCCGGAAATTCAGGGACTTGCGGATAGTTGGCGCGCGCCATGCCGACCATTTTCGTATTCGACCGGCCGCTGCGGATCTGCACCCAGTGGTTATCCAGCAGTTTGATGGAAATATCGCCATCGGGGAGGAGCTTGATGTAGTCGTAGAGCTTGCGCGCGGGAATGGTGCAGGCGCCTGGTTTCTTGATTTTGGCCGGGGCGCTGGTCCGAATCGCCTGGTCAAGATCGGTTGCGGTAATGGACAGGCTCTCGCCATCGGCTTCAATGAGGAAGTTCGAGAGAATTGGAATCGTGGTCTTGCGCTCCACCACGCTTTGCGTCGCAGTGAGCTCCTTTACCAATTCCTGGCGGCTTACGGTAATCTCCATCGCTGCCCCCTGTGCGGCCGGCTTCTCGATTTCTGTTTCCACGATCGACATGAACCCACCCTCGTTTTCGTTCTTCTCAAGAAAATCCGATTGATGCGTTTTCTGCGCTGGCCACACTGTACAACACATTGCCGCCGCGCGGAAGACGCTGTCTTTTCTTGTTTTTAATTGTATTCACCTTGGCGGAAGCGCGTGGGTGGAAAACAGGGGTGCTTCTCTGGATTCCAGGGTCCTAACTCCGCTTCGTGCCTCGCGAGCGTCCGCTGGCGCCGATGGTTGGGCGAAATCGCGGCTGACTGGGTGGAGGTGCGGGGACGCGACGGAGAGGAGGGCTTTGTGCAGAAAGGATAAGTAAGAAAGCAGTAATACCCGTAGTTCCGATAGGAAAAGTGGAAATATAGCCGAAATTGTTGAAAGCAGAGCAAGTTAAAGATATGTCCAGTTTTCCAAAACCCGGCTGTGCAATTCAGGACATTTGGATAAGAAGACAGAGTGCGATGAGATCGGGACCTGCTTTCCCACGGTTCCCACAGGGTTAGGCAAAAGGTCTGTGCAAAGCAGGGAAGTTATGTGAAGAGTACGTCCAAACCCGCGTGAATCAAGGAGTTCAAACGACCCTTTCCTCCACAGAAGCTCTCCTTTTTCCACTTCTTGAGAGCGCGAAAACATGAGCCTGGGCTTCTGAAGATCCTGAACCGGCATAGCCCAGGAATTTACAGGAATATTTTTTCGGTTGCGTGGAGAGAGAAATTAGTGGGACGCGATCCGCCGATGGAAGTTTTGAGTGTGGGAGGCAATGCCGTTTGCGAATCGCAGGGCGCGACGGGGGCGATTATGCAAAAAGAATAACTAAAAAGCTAGTAATACCCGTCGTTCCGGTAGGAAAAGTGGAAATATAGCCGAAATTGTTGAAACCAGAACAAGTTAAAGATATGTCCAGTTTTCCAAAACCCGGCTGTGCAATTCAGGACATTTGGATAAAGGGACAAATCAAGGGGAGACCCGTACCCTTTTTCCCACAGTTCCCACAGGCCAGGCGAATAGGTCTGTGGAAAGCGGAGGTGTTATGTGAAGAGGTGGTCCCTAGCCCTATGAATAGGGGACCTCCCGCGGCCCCGTCCTGCACAGGGGGGCCATTCTTCCACAATTCGGAGACGGGACTGATTGGCTGCGTAGAGGTCGCCTAAGTAAGGAATTCTGAGTTGGGTTGGGGATTCCCGAGAGGGAAGGGAGAGGGCAGAGAAGTTCCATTTCTGTATGCGGCAGGAGGAGACAGTGGTGTTTTGCGCCAGCGGAGAGTGCGGAGCTCCTAGACTCGAGAGAAAGAGGGCGCGGGATGGGCATTGACATCGGGTACTTGCGGCGGGAGTTGCTGCGCATGTCGGCCGATGGCGCGCCCGGCCGGGAGTTTTGCGAGGCGATTGCGGAACTGGCCAGGACGGGCCGCTTTCAGTTATTGCAGGATGCACTGCCGGCTGTTGTCTATGATGAGCTTTGGGCGCGCTATCAGCGGGATGGCGAAGAATTTGTGAAGGAATGGCGGAGGCTGGCCCAGGAGATGCGCCAGGGTTTTCTGGAGCACGCGCGGCAGCGGCTTACGTCTCTGACTCGCCTGCAGCAAGCTGGCAGCGTCAGGCGTCTGTCGGCATGGAAGCAGATTCAACGCGCCCTGGACAGCCAGCGGAACGACCTGCTGCGAGCGGCTTTTGCCTTGGAACTTCTAGATCTAGTGCAGCCGGCGGTGAGCCGGGCAACGCATCTGCGGGAGTGCGTGGTGGCCGAGTCAAGCTCCGAGGAAGCGGACCGCTATCTCCACGAAGCTACGCGCTGCTATTTCTTTGGCTTGTTTACGGCCTGCGCTGTAATGTGCCGCTCGGTGCTCGAGGAAGCCATCAAACAGAAGCTGCCTGCAGCGCTCGCGCGGTTGGTTCGCACACGCTATCGGGGTGCCGCTACGCTGGGCAATCTGCTGCACGAGGTGAACAACAATCTGCATCTGACAGGATTCAATCCAGATTTTCCCCGCGTGGCCAATCTGGTGAACGACACAGGAAAGAGAGCGGTGCACCAGGGATTATTGACTGAGGATGAAGCGCGGGAGTGCCTGCAAAATGCCCGTCAGGCGCTGCAGCTTCTGCTTCGCTAGCCGGTGCGCCACGGTCAGCGGAAGACCCAGCTTCTATACTGGTCTTTCCATGTCTTATCAGTCAGCCATCGATCAGTTGAAAGCCCTCGCGCCGGAGTTGTACACGCGGCCGGGCCAGACTCGGCGCAAGTTCTCGCTTGAAGAGACGCGAATTCTTATGGCGGCACTGGGCGACCCGCAGCGCCGTTTCCGTTCGATTTTGATCGCCGGGACCAACGGGAAAGGCTCGACGGCTGCGACCATCGCGTCGATTCTGTCCGCTTCCGGGGTGCGTGTCGGCCTCTACACTTCGCCGCATCTGGCGCGGACCAACGAGCGCATCCGCGTGAACTCTGCCGAGATCGAAGATGACGCATTTGCCCGTCTCTATTGCCGCGTACACGATACCGGACAGCAGTTGGTGCTGGAGGAGCGGCTGCCGCAATTGCCCAGCTTCTTCGAAACTCTGACGGCAATGGGCTTTTTGTATTTTGCTGAGAGCGGTGTCGAGTTGGCTGTACTGGAAGTGGGCATGGGCGGGCGTCTGGACGCAACCAACGTCGTTGATCCTCTGCTTTCCATCGTCACCGATATTTCTCTCGACCACACGGAGTGGCTGGGCCCGACCATTGCGGCCATCACGCGGGAAAAGGCGGGGATTCTGCGGCCAGGCGGGACGCTGATTACGTTGCCGCAGCATGCGGAAGCCAACCAGGTGCTGGGCGAAGTAGCTGCCGAATTGGGAGCACGCGGTGTAAATGCTGCTGCGTATATGCCGGCAATGGGTTCGGCCGCAGCGGGGCCGTATTTGGTGGAGGCTCTTGGCGCCGCAGTGGAAGTGGACTCGCCTCTCATCGGCGCGCATCAGCAGAGGAACGTGGCGTTGGCCGTTGCGGCAGCCGTGGAGTTGGCAACGACACATGGTTTCCGTATTACGCCGGCCTCGATCGCCGCGGGAATACGGGAGACGCGCTGGCCTGGCCGGTTGGAGCGCATTACGGCGTGCGGCAAGGAATGGATTTTGGACGTAGCCCACAATCCGGCCGGCGCATGGGCCTTGCGTGCAGGATTAAGCGGCCTGTCGGATGAGCAGAGGCCGCGGACGCTGGTTTTCAGTTGCCTGCGCGACAAGCCGCTGAAGGAAATGTCGCAAATTCTCTTTCCTCTGTTCGATCAGGTGATCTTCGCGCCGATCCACTCTGCGCGTGCGGCCGCAATGGAGGACCTGGAGGCTGCAGCCGCTGCCCTGGGGAGTTCTTCCGTCAGCGGCGCTTCCGTGCACGAGGCGTTGAAGCTGGCCGTCGACCGCACCCAGGCTGGGCCCATCGCGATCTCGGGTTCTGTGTACCTGGTGGGCGAAGCGCGTCCGCTGTTGCTGGCCGCAGAGGGAGAGGCAAAATGAGCAGGCCCCCCGACCCTCTGCCCTGGATCTATCGCTGGCGCACGAACCTTATCCAGACGCCGCTGTTTACCGTGATCACTGTGCTTTGCGGGACCCTTTCGCTGCTGGTTTCGCTGGTGGACAAAAAGGGGTTTGTGCAGCACCGGATTGCACGCATCTGGGCGCGCGCCTGTGTGCGGGCTTCAGGCGCCAGGCTCACGGTGCGCGGCGCGGAAAACCTGCGGCGCTACCCCGTGGCTGTTTTTGCCTCGAACCACACTTCCTACATGGATACGCCCGTCATATTTGCCTCAATTCCGTTGCAATTTCGCATCCTTGCGAAGAAGGAATTATGGCCTATCCCATTCATAGGATGGTACTTAAATAGGTCAGGGCAGATTCCTATCGATACTTCGAACCCGCGTGCCTCGCTCTCCAGCCTGGGCGTGGGCGCAAAGACTCTGCGTTCCGGAATGCCGCTTTTCGTCTTCCCGGAAGGCGGCAGGACCTCCGATGGAGACCTTCGGCCTTTCCTTTCTGGCGCAGCATATTTGGCGATTCGCGCACAGGTTCCGCTGGTGCCCATGGCGCTGAGCGGAGTGTACGATCTGCTGCCGATCCATACCCACCACTTCTATCCGTCGGACCTTACGCTCAACGTCGGCGAGCCCATTGAGACGACGGGGATGACCGTGCGTCAAACCGACGAGTTGACAGCGCGCCTCCGTGCGGCCGTCGACGCTCTGCGCCAACCGTGCGCTGCGGAGGCCAGAGAATCTGTAACCGAAGCCGAGGCGAGCGCCGAGGTTTAATTCCAGATCAAAACCTGAACCCCTATCGCTTTTGCCGCGTCTGTCATTACACTGTGTGTTCCATGTCTGTCCACATTGCCATTCCCGAGCCCACCAGCAGCGACACGGCTTACAATCAGCGTTCGCTGCCGCCCTATCTTGCCGCGCTGCATTCTGCCGGGGCAATTGCTGTGATTGTCCCGTTGCATGAGCGCCAGGATCGAGTGGCGCGCCTGTTGGCGGGCGTCCAGGGAGTTCTCCTCCCAGGAAGCCGTTATGATGTTGACCCGGAAAGGTTTGGCGAGAAGAGAATCCCGGAGTGCGGCGAGGCCGATCCAACTCGCGCTGCCGCGGACGAGTTGCTGCTCCAGGACGCGTTCAGCCTGTACAAGCCGATCCTGGCCATCTGCCATGGTGTGCAAACCTTGAACGTGTGGCGCAATGGCTCCCTGATCCAGGACTTGAAGACTCCCGTCAATCACCGCCCGGGCCGGGATGTGGCTGAGGCCCACCCGGTGCACATCGAATCCGGCTCAAGGCTGGCGGGGCTTGTTTCGCGCGGGACCGCGGGCGATCCGAAGGTGAACTCCAGCCATCATCAGGCCATTCGGGTGGCGGGCGACAATCTCCTAGTGACTGCCGTCTCTCCTGCGGACGGAGTGATTGAGGCTGTCGAGCTGGACTCGCCCGATCACTTTGTGGTCGGCGTTCAGTGGCACCCGGAGCGCACCTACACGCAGAACGCGTTTTCTCGCGCCATTTTTGCGGCCTTCATCGAGGCTGCCGTCATTTGGCAACCGCGGCGGATAGAAGCGTCGGTCGCCCCATGACGAGTGTGGAAGTGCAAACAGCCGGCGCGCGTCTCAATGCCCTTTTGACATCGGCAGGCTCGAAGCCTCTGGAACCGGCACAGTCCAGCAGCTTTGAAGCATACCTTTCGCTTATTGTTCGCTGGAATGCTCGCGTCAACTTGACCGCGATTCGCGATGAAGAAGGCATTCTCTCGCGCCATTTTGTAGAGTCGATTGTCTGCGCCCGATCCTTACCGGCTGGGATTGTGACGTTGCTCGATTTCGGGTCGGGCGCGGGGTTCCCTGGAGTTCCCATTGCGCTTTGCCGCACGGAGATTGCCGTCACCCTGGCCGAGTCGCAAGGTAAGAAATCTGCGTTTCTCCAGGAAGCCGTTCGCCTCCTCGGGATTGCGTCCCATGTGCACTCAGGCCGGGCGGAGACTTTGGCCAAGCAATTCGATTGCGTCACGCTCCGTGCCGTAGATCGGATGCATGAGGCGACAAAGGCTGCCAGTCGGTTGGTCCGGCCTGGCGGCTGGCTTGCGCCGATGACCACCGGAGCCGAGTTGGCGGGGCTTCAAGCCCTCGTCGGGCCAGAGTATTCCTGGCAAGCGGCAGTGCCGTTGCCTGGCGGCGAGGACCGGCTGATCGCGATCGCGAAGCGGATTAGTTTGCCAGCTTGATCTCGACAAGCCTCTGAATCGCAGGCAAGTCTGAAGTCCGGTGGACAATCAGTTGAAGGCCGGTGCCTTCGGCATAATGCCGAGCTTCATCGATCGCCGTGAGGACGTTCTTGGGGAGAGCAGCTTGCCGGGCTGCCGCGACCGCCTTCTCGCCGAGGACGAAGCTCGCCCGGAAGCAATGGGTGCAAGGGCCAAGATAGACGACGGTTCGCTTTTTCACCTTCATGCGAAGAGACCATCCGTACTTGGGTGCGAGCGATTTCCATTCTTGCTCGTCGATGCCTTGCTCCTTGACCAGCCAATCAATCAACTGGCGCCAAAGGGCAGTGCTTTCGCCCAAAGCCGCAGTGATTTGTGTGGTTGTAGGTTGGGCGGTCTGGTCAATGAATGCGTTTGAGGCTTCCATATCATCGTCCTTTTCTATTGCGGGCCAAGCATACTCCCAGTGAGGATCATTCTGGCAAGTCAGTATATGCGCTGGGTGTCCGACCGGAATTCTGAACAGGTGTAGTCACCCAGGAATCGCTAGCGTTAGTCGTAGCGCTAGGAGTAGCTGCCTGGCTCCCGCGATGCGTAAACAAGAGATCGCTCCAGTCGGTTCCAGAGCATCGCTCGGATTGGTGTTGAGCCTTCTTGATGTGGATAGCCAGTGCCAATTCCGGCGAGAACTTGTATTGCCGACCTCCCGGTCCACGCTCATTCCAGCTCAATGGAGTGATGCTCTGGTTTGCCGTTTCCCAAATTCGCCACATAGCCCCTGTCATCCTTGGCATAGCGAAGGATCTGCATTTTCAACGATTCCCGCACAGCATCCAGGCCTATATTGATGTTGCGAGCTCCAGATTCACCACGCTAGTCTCTCTGGCCGTTACAGGTCGGCGGAAATCCTTGAGGCCGCAACGCTGTAGAGAGCGCGGGACAGGAGCATGCCATAGGGTTCGATTGAGCCCCAACTCTGCGCAAACCCCGATCTAAACACAGGAAGCATTGTTCCACGTGGAACATCGCCTCTGGAGCACACCCTCAAATCCGGATTGTTCCACGTGGAACATTCTCGGACCGGCCCAAATTGGGCGCAGTCCCAATTTGGAACAAGAGACCAAAATTGCCGGTTCCCCGCCACTATTTAAGGAAGTTTTCCACCGACCCGCCCTTTTGACCCCTCACTTTCTCTGAATTTCAATTCGGCCGGAAACCCTTCCCCCTCAATCGCTTCTGCCCACCCGGCCCCAGCCCGTCAAGCAAGCTTTCCACAACTTGGACGCGTTCTCCACAGTGTAAGCCCAAACATTCACGCGGCGCGAACCGTTACTCTGGAAAGCCATGGGCAAGATACTCGGCGTAGTCAACCAAAAGGGCGGAGTCGGCAAAACTACGACTGCCATCAACCTCTCTGCCTGCCTCGCTCTCGAAGGCCTCAAAATCCTTCTGGTCGATTGCGACCCCCAGGCCAACGCCTCCTCCGGCCTCGGCTTTCAGCGCGACGACAACCGCCATTCCATCTATGACGTCCTGATGGGAGATGCACCCGCCGTGCAGGTTATCCTGCCCACGGAAATCGACCGGCTGTCCCTCCTGCCGGGATCGAAAAACCTCACTGGCGCCAATATTGAGCTGGCCGCCGCCGAAGATCGCGCCCTCCGCTTGCGCCGGGCCCTTGCCCCTGTCCAGCCCGACTTCGACCTGGTGATTCTGGATTGTCCGCCGGCCCTGGACCTGCTTACTCTCAATGCATTGGCCGCGTCCGACACGCTGATTGTCCCCATGCAAGCGGAGTATTTCGCCTTGGAGGGCATTTCCGAGCTGATTTCCACTCTCGAACGGGTGCGCGCCGCATTCAATCCCTCCCTCACCATTGAGGGCGTTCTTCTGACCATGTACGACGACCGCACCAATCTCGCCCAGCAGGTGACCGAAACCCTGCGCGAATATTTCAAGGATCGTCTCTTCCAAACCGTGATTCCGCGCAATGTGCGCCTGGCAGAAGCGCCCAGCCACGGCAAGCCTGTCGCGCTTTACGACGCCCGTTCCCGGGGGGCTGAGGCCTATTTCGAATTGGCGAGTGAGTTTCTGACGCGGAACCACATCAAGATCAAGAGCCCGCGCCAAGCCAACCCCGCAACAGCCAGTCAGCGCGAGAACAAAGTCCGTTTCTGGCCTTACTCCTGACGTTTTCGGCCTTGGGAACAATCTGCGCCAGAGAGCACTCCTTGCAAACCCCGATTCGAAAGACCCGGCCCTTCCGCCGGGATAGAGGACATTGAACCATGACCGCTGCTCCGACTGAAAATAAACGACGCGCCCTGGGAAAGGGCCTGGATTCTCTCCTGCCGCGTGTGCAACCCGCCGTCGCTACCCCGGATGCCGCCGACACCGAAGGGGGCAAGCCCCGCGAGATCCCCCTCGACCAGATCGACCGCAACCCCTTTCAGACTCGCTCCCAGGTGAACGAGGAGCAGTTGGCCGAGCTGGCCGCCTCCATCACCGCCAATGGCGTCGTGCAGCCGATCCTGGTCCGTCCCCAAGCCAACGGCCGCTTCCAGCTCATTGCCGGAGAGCGCCGCTGGAAAGCCTCAAAGCTCGCTGGCAAGCAGACCATCCCGGCCATCCTGCGCCAGGTCTCCGACGAACAGGCGATGGAAATCACCATCGTCGAAAACCTGCAGCGTGCCGACCTGAACCCCATGGAGCAGGCCCGCGCCTTTGAGCGGCTCTCCCGCGAGTTCCACATGACCCAGGAACAGATGGCTGTGCGTACCGGCAAGGATCGCGCCACCGTGGCTAATTTCCTCCGTCTGCTGCGCCTTCCCTCCACGGTGCAGGGGCGCGTTGAGTCCGGCGATCTCAGTTTTGGTCACGCCCGCGCCCTGCTGGCCTTCGAGCACGCCGAGCAGATCGAAAAGGCGGCGCAACGTGTTGCCGCACTTTCGCTTTCTGTTCGCCAAACGGAGAGCTATGTCCAGGGGATTCTGCACCCGGAGCGCAACCGGAAGGATCCCAAGCCCGAGGCGGCCGTCGATCCCAACGTGCGCGAGGTTCAGGAACGCCTGCAACGCGCTCTTGGTCTGAAAGTCCACATTGAGGACCACAACGGCCGCGGCAAAGTCATCATCGATTACTCCCGTCTGGAAGATTTCGACGCCCTGTTGGAGCAGCTTGCCGGAGACTGATCCACGCGCTGTTCTGAGCCGCTCTGGAGCTTCCGGCTTCAGGCAGGTTGAGGGCAGCGCCGCGCAGATCGTTGACCACGTTCAACTTTGGATCGCGCAAATGATTCGCATTTTACTGTTCCGATTTAGGGGGTATACTGGGCTTCGTCTCGTGAGAGTGTCTGGCATGAGACGCTATGCGAAACACCCGGCTGGCGCGGCTTTTCCCCGATTTCTATAAGCGTCCAACTGGTCGATAGATTCACGGGCGAAATGCTCGAACTGCCCCCCATGCGGCCCGATCCAAGAGCCCGGAAGACACCGCGTACTGCGCCTCCACCAGAGGCGAAATTCTTCTTGGGATCGTTCGACAACCGATCCCGCACGACGAGAAAACTCGTGATGATGGCTTCTTCCCCTGCGCCAGAGGAGCGCTTCAGGGGAGCGTGGAGAAGTGCGCCCTAGCAAAGCGACAGCTTCTCTCTGAAGCCTCGAAGACGAACCGTTTAGGCGGAAGAAGAGACCGCGTGATCTCGCAGAGACGATGCGACACAGCCTTTCAGGATGAGCAAGCTGTTTTGCAGCACGGATCACAGGCCATTTCGACTCCGATTCCGCCTTATCTCGCAGACCTTGATCCAGCTCGGACCCTTGCGCGCATCGCGTTGTTGCAACCGTGCGGTGGAAAGTCGGACTTCTCGTCGACGCGCGCCAGGACATCTCCGCTGAAGCAGCTCACCGCCTGCTTCGGTCGGAAACGGGCTGGATATGGCGGTTCCACAATTGCCGGCCCCCGGAATCATCTCTGCTAAGCGGCCTTTTCCTCCAGAAAAGGCCGCCTTGCAAAAACCAGGGAATGGCGCATGAATTGTGGCATTGCACTCAATCTTCCATCGACAAACCAACCCCTCACCCCAAAGGAGTAGCACATGTCGAATTCAGTGAAGGTTCCCCTCAAGGGCAGTGAACGTGTTGCTTTACCAGGAGCGCTGGCCATCGGCCCGACCGACCCCAATCAGATCATCGAAATCTCGGTCATTCTCAAACACCGCCAACCCTTGGACATCACCAAGGGTGCGGGCAAAGCAATGAGCCACGACGAATTTGCCGCGCAGTACGGCGCCGATCCCGCGCATGTCGACAGGATCCGCAAGTTCGCGGCCGATAACCGTCTGCAGGTTCTGGAGAGTAGCGATGAGGTTCTCCGCCGCACCGTCACACTGGCTGGCTCAGCATCGGCCATGGAGAAGGCATTCAACATCGAGTTGATCGACTACGATCATCCCGACGGTACTTATCGCGGCCGCACCGGCCCCATCAATGTTCCCGACGATTGTGCTCCGTTCATCAACGCGATCCTGGGACTGGATGACCGGTCGGTGGCTAAGCCACATTTCCGCCATCGCAATACAAGTGTTGCATTTGGCTCGCGTCCATCCACCTCCTCGTACAATCCATCGGACGTGGCCAAACTCTACAACTTTCCCACAAATGTGGACGGCGCCGGGCAGGTCATCGGACTCATTGAGCTTGGCGGCGGTTTCCGGTCGGCCGATATCAACCAGTACTTTCAAGCCCAGGGGATAACACCACCGGTCGTCCGGGCGGTCTCAGTGGACCAATCCAAGAATCGGCCTACCACACCCAAGAGTGCGGATGCAGAGGTGATGCTGGATATCGAGGTGGCCGGGTCAGTGGCGCCGGGCGCGATGATCGTCGCCTATTTTGCGCCCAACACCTCACGCGGCTTCCAGGATGCACTCAGCATGGCGGTGCACGACCAGCTTCGCGGGCCGCGCGTGATTTCAATCTGCTGGGGCAACGCCGAAAGCACCTGGACAACCCAGTCCATGCAGAACTTCGACGACGTGGCGCAGGAGGCGGCCATGCTGGGCATAACCATCACCGTCGCTTCGGGAGACAGCGGCTCCAGCGACGGCCTCACCGATGGGAAAAACCACGTGGACTTCCCGGCGTCGTGTCCGCATGTGCTCGCTTGTGGGGGCACTCATCTGATGTCAGACCAAAGAAAGATCATTGCCGAAACTGCCTGGAATGACGGCGTCCATGGCGGGGCCAGCGGGGGAGGGTACAGTACGGCTTTTTCACGTCCCTCGTGGCAAGCCAACGATGTGGGACAGCCCGGTCGCGGCGTTCCCGACGTGTCCGCCAACGCCGACCCTGAAACTGGCTACAACGTGCTGGTAGACGGGCGGCAGGAAGTACTTGGCGGCACCAGCGCCGTGGCGCCCTTGTGGGCCGGGCTCATCGCCCTGATCAACCAGACCCTGCAGACTCGCGTCGGCTACATCAACCCCTCGCTTTACAGTGCCGTCCAAACCAGCAGCTTCCACGACATTACCGAGGGGAACAATGGCGCCTTTTCCTGTGCGCGGGGATGGGATGCGGTGACAGGACTCGGCTCGCCGATGGGGGTCCAATTGCTGCAGTCCGTCTTCCATGCAACTCCGCAGAAACAACAAACCCACGAGCAAACGCGCAGCCATACGGAGGAAACGCGAACCCATACGCAAACCAAGCATTGAGCCAGGATTGAAACCAACAAAAACCTGCAAAAAGCAAGCGGGGTGGAATGCGCAGTGAGCGCTTTCCACCCCACTTTGTAGTTGATCGCCGCAAGAACCAGCAACGCCGACCTCCCGGTCCACGCTAACTCTGCGCTTCACCAGAACTCCTCTAACTATGCGCCGCGTACCCCATCCCCGCC
>Ga0224528_1000112_pt1 | contig 67335 bp, 58 predicted proteins | sample CBST25metaG_2_FD_179888 | JGI IMG/M metagenome (GOLD analysis project Ga0224528, IMG submission 179888) | Peat soil microbial communities from Stordalen Mire, Sweden - C.B.S.T25 | ecosystem: Environmental > Terrestrial > Soil > Wetlands > Peat | place: Sweden: Norrbotten County, Stordalen Mire...
GGGTACGGTCCGAGGATACAGCTTCTCGCCTCTGCACAAGAATGCGCCGCTGGCAGCTCTTGAAGACCAGAGATTCTATGAACTGCTGGCGCTTGTCGACGCTCTGCGGGAAGGCCGGGCGCGTGAGCGCGAACTTGCCGGCCGGGAATTGAAGCTTCGACTGGAGGCGTCCGGCCATGCCGCATCCCAATCTTGAGCTTTTGAAGCTGACGCAGAAAAGCTGCGGCCATTGCTTCCGGAGATCGTATTCGTGGGCGGTTGTGCAACTGGCCTGCTGGTCACTGATCCGGGAGCTGCGCCGGTCCGCGCCACATACGATGTAGACGTCATCGCCGAGATCGGCTCCTACGCTGACTACGCAATATTCTCCGAGCGGCTTCGCGCGCTAGGCTTTCAAGAAGACACACGAGAAGGCGCGCCGGTCTGCCGCTGGACCTTCGGATTGTTGACGCTGGACGTGATGCCGCTCGACGAGAAAATTCTCGGCTTCTCTAACCATTGGTATCGGGATGCAATGCAGGCGGCAGTCGCCGTTACGATCTCTGAAAACCTGAAGGTGCGGGCCATTACAGCGCCGTACTTCCTTGGCACGAAGCTCGAAGCGTTTCACGGTCGCGGCCACCAAGATTATTTCGCCAGTCACGACCTGGAGGATCTGATTGCCGTCGTTGATGGGAGGGCTACTTTGCTCGAGGAAGTTGCCGCGGTGCCGGAGGATTTGCGCATGTTCATCGGCAATGCGATCCGCGCACTGGTGACAGAACTGCGCTTTCAGGATGCTCTGCCCGGTTATTTGTTGCCGGACGCGGCCAGCCAATCCAGGATTCCCCTGCTTCTCAGACGGCTTGAGGGTCTCGCAAAACTGTAAATTTATTGCGAGGATGAAATGCATGAGTCCCAAACAACAAACTTCGGCAAAGAGCAGGGCGCAAAAGCCCACACGAGATGACGGCTGGACAGTTCTGAGTTGGGACGATCTCGCCGAGTGGGCAGGTTCTCGCTCTGTTGATCGAGGCAGAACGTATCAAAAACAAGGGCGCGTCCATGATCTTGCGATATCAGAAGACGGATGGCTGTTAGCGACTGTCACGGGCGGCGCACGCTACGCGGTGACAGTCTGGTACGAATCATCTGCAAAAAAGGCAGGGGCGATCTATTCGCGCTGCACATGTCCGGTTGGCTCCAGCGGCTGCAAACACGCTGTGGCGGTCGTTGCCGAGTACCTCGAAAGATTGAGCGCAAGCGAAGATACTCCCGTGGCGGACCAGGACGATGATCGGTGGGAGATGCTCGCCGACGAGAGCGGCGAAGAAGATGACGACGATGAGACGGACGATCTCGATATGGATACCGGAGACGATGAAGGCGAGCAAGTGTATTATGTCCACCGGCATCGGCATCCGGAAGCTTCTGGAAGAAAGACACTCGAGGCGTCAAGCGAAAAGATCCGCAAGCATATCGAAGCCAAGAGTCACGATGAATTGGTGGAGTTGGTCTGGGCTCTGACCGAACGGTTCCCCGAGTTGCGCGAGGAGTTTCGTGATCGCATTGCGCTGGGCGAAGGCAAAGTGGATCGCCTTGTCACAGAAGCGCGGAAGGAGATCAGGCGCGTCTCTTCCGAGGCTGGTTGGGTGAACAGTTGGACAGGGGAAGGACAAACTCCGGACTATAGCCGCGTCAAACATCGTCTGGAGCGATTATTGGAGCTTGGGCATCCTGATGCGGTGGTGCGCCTTGGAAAAGAACTGATGACGCTGGGCAACGAGCAGATTGGTCAATCGAACGACGAAGGCGAAACCGCGGAAGCCGTGGGTGAATGCGTGCCGGTTATCTTTCAGGCAGTCGCCGCATCGACGCTCACTCCCGCACACAAGCTGCTTTTCGCAATCGATGCGCTTTTGCGGGATGATTACGGCATTGTCAACGATGCCACCGACGTCATTATCAAAATGTCCGGTGCTAAATCGGCATGGTCCGAAGTCTCAGATATTCTGGCACAGCGCGCGAATTCGCCAGTAAATGACAACGATCCCTACTACCGCAAATACCAGCATGAGCACATTGCCGATTGGTTGATCCTAGCCCTTGAAAATGCAGGCCGCGAAGACGAGATCCTTGCTGTTTGCGAACAGGAAGCGCGCGTATCCGGCAGCTACGAGCGCCTGGTCGAACGACTTATTGAGAGGAAGCAATACGAGCAAGCCGAGCGCTGGGCGGCCGAGGGTATCGAAAAAACGGCTGCAAAGCTGCCTGGTATTGCGTCTAGTCTTGAAAAACTGTTAGATGAAATGGCGATTCAACGCAGGCAATGGCCGATTGCCGCGGCTCACGCAGCTTTGGGCTTCTTCTCACATCCCAGCCGCGATAGCTTTCAGAATTTGAGCAAGGCTGCGGCCAAAGCAGACTGCGAAGACAGCATCCGCGGCATTGCGCTCAACTTTCTCGAAACGGGCGCTTCGCCATTGCCTTCGCCGGGCAAAGTGTCGGCGAAGAGCGTAGAAAATGCAGAATGGCCATTGCCAATGCCAACTTATCTTCTGCCGCTGCTGGGGAATGAATCTAGATTTCGCTCGGCTGCAGGCCCGCATTTCGATGTGCTGATCGACATGGCTATTGCCGACAGGCGCCAGGATGATGTGCTTCGTTGGTATGATGCCATGTCGGCCGGACAAAAGCATCGAGGAAGCATGTCATGGTATGGCTCTGGCGGCTACGGAGATCAAGTGGCGGCCGCGGTGACGGAATCGCATCCCGAGCGGTCGCTCGCAATCTATCGACAGCGTGTGGACGATCACCTGCCGCATGCGAGTGCTTCAGCATACGAAGCGGTTGCGGGCTACCTGCGCAAGATGCGGCCTATCCTGAAAGCGCTCCATCGTGAAGTCGAGTGGGACGGGTTGCTAGCAGACATTCGCTTGCACTACAAGAACCGGCCCAAGTTCATGGAGATTCTCGACAAACTGGATCCCAGGCCAATTGTGGAGCAAAGGAAAGCCCGGCGTTAGATAGGCAGAGTGGGCTGGTGCGGTGCGCTACGGACAATGCAATGACAGAGAGCGGGAAAACGCTATTTCCAAAACGCGGTCTCGAAGAAGAGAACCAACTTCTTCGCTTGGAAGTTGAGCGTCTGAAACAGATATTGGCTACTCATGGCCTGTCTGCCGCTTCGGCGCTTATCAATTTTGCCCCACAGCTCCGCCAGTGCTCCTTCAACAGCCGGAAGACCGCCAGGAACGAGGCAAGCAGCGGATTGCTCTATTCAGAAGTTTGTTTCGTGGACGCACTGACGTTTATGCAAAACGCTGGACCAGTGCGGACGGTCGCTCAGGATAATTCTGGCTACGGGAAGTTACATTGGAGAAGGATTCGACGATGCGCGGCTCGATACGCCTTTTCTGGCAATGCCGATCTCTTGGAAAGGAACTCTCCAGCAGTATGTCGGTCGGCTCCATCGCCTCCTCGACGGAAAACAAGTTGTTCAGGTCTACGACTATGTCAATATTGGTGAGCCGATGCTTGCCCGAATGTATGAACGCCGCCGGAAGGGCTATGCCTCGATTGGGTATGAACTGACGTCTCTATCAACCGGACTCGATCTTGAACTTGATACAACGGCGTAGCCAAGGCCGTAAAGAAACCTTGCTGCCCGGGGGGATCGCAAATTCAGTCCAGGGATCATCCGGAATGCAAAATTCTTAAATCCAATGGGTTTTTATGTTATGCAAATAAACAACTTACATGCCCCTGATGGCGCCCTAAGTCCTTGTAAGAACATAAATGTCGAGATCCAGCGTGTCGCAAAGCGTACCGACGCCAGCAAGGTAGGAAATCTACCTGTCGAAATTGAGCCGCTGCTTCTACCGCGCGCTGGCATTCATTGGGCTCAGAATCCGAGTAGGAGCATGATTGTGCGGCTTTATCTCAAGGCACGCCATTGTCGTTAAACGGAGCAGGCTGAGCATCGGATAAATCGCTCGTTTCCAATAAGTTAGCACGGAGTTGAAAATAAACGGAGCAGGAATGGAGCAGAGAATTAGTGGTCTCTGCGTAAACTATTGATTTTATGGAGCGGGAGACCGGGATCGAACCGGCGACATTCAGCTTGGGAAGCTGACGTTCTGCCACTGAACTACTCCCGCCCTTGGTATTCAATAGACTAAATTGTCTTTATCCAGAGCATGTACCAAAACTTGCGGTTTAATGCCTCAGACTGGATGCCTTACATGCCTGCTTGCCAATTATACCGCTGCACCTCAAGTGCGATAAATCGCTGCAACGCGGCTGCTTTCTTATGCGCTTTTCGTACAAAACCGCGCGAATTCTTGCCAATTTCAGCGTTTTTTGAGCCCAAATTCCACCTCTTTCTCAACCTTCTTCCGCTTCGCGGAGCTTGGCAATTACGGTAAAGTCCTCAAGCGTCGTCGTGTCGCCCTTGATTTCCCCGTGCGTGGCCAATTCGCGCAGCAGTCGGCGCATGATCTTCCCGCTGCGGGTCTTCGGCAAAGCCTCTGTGAAACGGATGTCGTCGGGCCGCGCCAGCGCACCTATCTCCTTTGTTACCCATTTGCGCAGTTCATCCTTAAGGCCTTCTCCAGGCTCGTAACCGCTTTCGAGAGTAACAAATGCAGCGATGGCCTGACCTTTGAGATCGTCAGGTCGACCTACGACAGCCGCTTCGGCGACCTTGGCGTGCGCCACCAAGGCCGACTCAACTTCCATCGTTCCAAGGCGATGCCCGCTCACGTTGATCACGTCATCGACGCGTCCCATCAGCCAGAAATATCCGTCGGCGTCTTTTCGCGCGCCGTCACCAGTGAAGTAGCAGCCTGGCACATCGCTCCAATAAGTCTTTTGATAGCGCTCCGGATCGCCGTAAACAGTGCGCGCCATCGAGGGCCACGGCTTGCGCACTACCAGCAAGCCGCCGCTGCCGGCGGGAACAGGCTCACCTTCCCGCGTAACTACTTCAGGCTGAATGCCGAAGAAGGGCCGCGTCGCCGAACCGGGTTTGGTGGGGACAGCTCCCGGAATCGGCGCGATCATGATCGCACCCGTCTCCGTCTGCCACCACGTATCGACGATCGGGCAGCGGTTGTGGCCGATCTTCTCTCGATACCACATCCACGCTTCGGGATTGATCGGCTCACCGACCGTGCCCAGCAGCCGCAGCGAATCGAGCTTGTAATTCTCGACATGCTGATCGCCCCACTTGATGAAGGCGCGAATGGCAGTAGGCGCCGTGTAGAAGATGGTCACGCGATGGTCGTCGATGATCTTCCAGAAGCGGCTGAAGTCAGGCCAGTTCGGCGCACCTTCGTACATCAGGATGGTCGCGCCATTCTGTAGCGGGCCGTAAACGACATAGGAATGCCCGGTGACCCAGCCGATGTCGGCCGTGCACCAGTAGATATCGTCGTCCCGCAAGTCGAAGACATACTTGCTGGTTAGGTAGGTTCCTACCGAGTAGCCGCCAGTGGTGTGAACCAGCCCCTTCGGCTTTCCGGTCGTGCCGGACGTATAGAGGATATAGAGCGGGTCTTCAGAATCGAGCGGCTCGGCAGGACACTCGGTCGCCGCGTCAGCCACCAGGTCGTGCCACCAGTGATCGCGACCCTCGACCATATTCACAGGGGTTCCCGTGCGCCGATAGACCACCACGTGCTTGACCGTATGGCAGGCGTTCATTGCCTCATCAACGGTGCGTTTGAGCTGGATTTCACCACCCCGGCGGAAGCTCGTGTCCTGGGTAAGAATAGCCACGCACGCGGAGTCATTCACACGGTCGGCGATGGCGTTGGCAGCGAAGCCGCCAAAGATAACGGAGTGAACCGCGCCTATGCGCGCACAAGCCAGGAGTGCGATCGCCAGTTCGGGCGTCATGCCCATGTAGACCGCGACCCGGTCGCCTTTCTGAATGCCGAGCGACTTGAGCCCGTTCGCGAATTTCTGCACCTCAACGTGAAGCTCGGCGAAGGTGAGTCGCCTGACTTCGCCGGGCTCACCTTCCCAGATGATCGCCGTCTTATCGCGCCGCGCACCGAGGGCATGCCGATCGACGCAGTTATAGCTCAGGTTAAGCTGGCCGCCGACAAACCACTTGGCCCAGGGCAGGTCCCACTCGAGGACCTTGTCCCAAGTCTTAAACCAGTGGAGCTCCCTTGCCGCTTCGGCCCAGAATTCCTCGGGATCTTCGATGGACTTCTTATAAAGTTCCTCGTACTGCTTAAGCGACTGAATGTGGGCTTTCTTGCTGAAATCGGCTGGCGGATCGAAAACGCGCAACTCCCGAAGAGTGGAATCAAGATCCTGGTTCGAAGCAGCAGAAACGGGTACAGAAGACATATAAAGTCCTTTGTGGAGAAGAAAATAGAGGCATGCCACCGCGGCAGCCCCTGCACGCTTCGCGCAGCTACCGTGTGGGAGACACTTTAACGAGGCGGGGGCACACCCGGCAAGTGACCGTAGCGCGCCCCGTCACAGTTCCATGTGATGCACCGCCATCGACCCACACATTATGAAGCGAAAAACTGGGCTGGGTTTCTATTATTTGTAGCGTTTCTGGTGCCAGATCCAGGCCGTGCGAATGATGTCGTCGAGCTGTGTGTAGCGAGGTTTCCAGCCGAGTTCCATGATTGCCTTTTGCGAGCTGGCGACGAGTACCGCAGGATCGCCGGGGCGACGAGGATGGACTTCGGCGGGAATAGGGTGCCCGGTCACCTGGCGAGCCGACTCGATGACCTCACGCACGCTGAAACCCTGGCCGTTGCCGAGATTGCAAATGATGCGGTCAGTCGTTTCAAGTGCCTCAAATGCAAGCAGGTGTGCATCGGCGAGATCAGATACATGGATATAGTCGCGTAGGCAGGTGCCATCAGGAGTCGGGTAGTCTTCGCCGTAGATGCGGATGGAGGCGCGGCGGCCCAGAGCGACGTCGAGCACCAAAGGAATCAGGTGGGATTCTGGATCGTGGGCTTCACCTCGGGTGATTCCGTCAGGCCCTTCGGGCGCACCAGCCACGTTGAAGTAGCGAAGCGACGCGTAGCGAAGCCCATGAATGCGGTTGAACCAGCGCAACATATGCTCTACCAGCAATTTGGACTCGCCATACGCATTCGTGGGCTGCAACTTGGCATCTTCAAGAATCGGAACTTCTTCCGGCTCGCCATAGACAGCCGCGGTGGACGAAAAAACCAGCTTTCTGGGGCCGTGGGCGAGTATAGCCTCAAGCAGGCTGAGCGTTGATGCCGTGTTGTTGCGAAAGAATAGCTCCGGCCGAACCATGGATTCGCCGGCCTCAATGAGAGCCGCCATGTGGACGACGCCGTCGAACGGTTCGCCCTGCTCCTTGGCGTTTATGAAAAGTTCCTCAATGGCTGGACGGTCTGCGAGTTCACCGTGAACGAACTGAACGCCAGCAGGCAGCAAATCGCGTCGTCCGTGGCTCAAGTTATCCACCACAACTGCCTGGTGACCTCGAGAAACGAGAAGCCCTGCCACGGTACCGCCTATATATCCGGCACCGCCGGTAACCATTACCTTCATAAAATCCTTCCCATTTCTGAGCGAATATGGTTTAGTCTGAGTCTAATACACCAAGGAAGTATAAAAAGGGATACGGCCCTTCTTTGCTGTGGAGGAGAATCGGCCCTTCGGGTGGGAGCGATCATTTATTCTGATATCCAGGCGATGAGCGCAAGAGTAGATACATCTGTATTGAATGCAGGGGATTACGAGATGCGCTCTGGGAATTGTGTACAGGAAATGCAACCGGCGATAACAACCGGTGAATGCAGGGTCACTTTGCAACACCGTTTCTGGGCTTTTCGCATAGCCGGGATGTATCCTTTTTTCGAACGACCATAAAGTACGACAACAGCTTCATTGGCACCAGGTAAACCTTTTTCCCGATAGGCACTAATGGGGGCAATATGAATCGGGCATGGCTACTGGATGGACGTCGGTCCGCTGCCTCCCCTCCGAGCAGACATTCAAGCGGTAAAGTTAACCGCATCTGCGCGGGCGTGGCAGACCAAATCGCAGCTTCCCTCCAGGCCGGCCTACGTACCTGCTTTATTGGCATGCACCTAACCCGGAGTTGCGAAAATCAGCGCGGTCTGCTCTGTGAATAGTCCAGAATCCGGTTTTTCATCGTTCATACGCCGGGACGTCGCGCCATACGTGGCCAAAAAAGGAATAATTATGACTACGAATCCGTATCCTATCCGATCTAACTTTGGGTTACTCCCCGAGCCAGAGAGTAACCCGGCTTCATTGTTTACCAGTGCCGTGGTGAATCTGATGATTCTGCTTGCCTTTCTCTACGTAGGGATGACAGCCAGGCATGTTTTACAAGAGCACAAGTTTGAACAAACGACATTGATCTTGCCCGCCACGCCCCCTCCTCCACCGATGAAGATGAAAATGCCGACGCCTCCCAAGGTCGAGTTGCCGAAGATGCCGGAGGTGAAGCTGGAAGCCCCCAAGATCACGATGCCCAAGGTGGAACCTAAGCCGGATCTTAAGCCGATTCAGATGGAAGCGAAGTTGAACGTCCCCGTGGTGAAGGCCGCTAAACCAGCAATTGTGCTAGCTCCGCAACCCAAGGCAGTGCTCATGGCAGCCGCACCCGCACAGGTCGCGCAGGTTAAACCTTCGACCGCTCCGGTGCACCTGGGACAGACTTTCGGCGTGACCCCGAATCCAAACGCGACCCGTCCGGCCACTGTGGCGGCCATCGGCAACCCTTATGGCGGGATGAATGGTCCTGCGGTTGCACCGCGAGGCGTGGTTGGTTCGACCGGCCTCGGTAATGGGACGCAATCCGGCTCGAGCACCGGGGTGGTCGGCAAGGTTGCGTCAGCGGGAATTCCCGGCGCAAGCACAACTCAAACGGCTAACTACGGGAAGGTGGCAGCGGCCGGAATTCCGGGAATGACCGCAGTTGCCGCCGTGGTTTCACAGTCTACTGCGGCGCCGAAAGCGACGAATCTGGAAGTACTTTCGAAGCCGGCGGTACAGTACACAAGCGAAGCTCGTCAGCTAAAGGTGCAGGGCGAGGTTGTTCTGCGCGTAACTTTTACAGCTGCGGGCCAGGTTCTGGTGAACGGCGTGGTGCATGGACTGGGCCACGGTCTAGATGAAGAAGCTCGCCGTGTGGCGCAGCAAATTCACTTCCGCCCGGCGACGCGCGATGGACGCGCGGTTGACTTGACGACGAATATTACCATTACTTTTCAATTGGCGTAGAAGGGCAGCGCGTAGACTCGCTGGTAGGTTCCGTAAGAGACTGAGTCCTCGCATGTTGCAACGGATCATCTAAACCATAGAAGATAAACAAAACAGGAGTTTCAAATGAAGTTTCGGAAGATGTTCGCTCCCTTGCTGATACTTGTGCTGACTACGGCCGTCGCCCACGCCAAGAAGCAGCCTAAGTATGAGCAGGCCCACCAGCTCACTCCTGAGCAGGCGGCGCTGGTCGACAGGGCGATCGGTCGCGAGAAAGTCCTAATTAAGGATATTCAGGTGCGCACACCTCTGGTCGAGACCTATATTCAAAACACCAAGCCCGACGTAAAGCTCTACCAAGTGCCAGTTTCAGATGAATACATGCTCAGCCGCGTCGACTTTGGCAAGGGATTTTTTGATAAGACTTACCAGCCGAGGGCGCAAAACAAGAAGGGCTTTTTCAAAGGGTCCTTTTCGGCGATTACAGGTTTGACTAAAGCGCTGGGCCTCGATACGAAATTCACCTACAACCCCATTGGCTTCACGGAGATGATGTTCCTCGATCCTTCGGGATTCGACCAGCAACATTATGTCTTCAGCTACGTGCGGCGTGAGTTTCTCGGCTCGGTTCGTACTTGGGTCTTCGACGTGCACCCCAAGGTCTCCGGCATGGGCCGATTTTATGGCCGCATCTGGATTGAAGATCAAGAGGGCAACATCGTCCGCTTCAACGGCACTTTTACACCACCCACCAACGAAGATTCTTCAAAGTATTACTTCCACTTCGATAGCTGGCGCATGAATGTGCAGCCCGGTATTTGGCTGCCTGTCGCGGTTTACGTCGAGGAGACGCAGCGGATGGAAGGCGAGAAGAGTGTGGGGCTTAAGGCTCAAACGCACTTCTGGGGCTACTCGCTCAAGCTGCCATCGCGCGAAAGCGAAAACGTAAGCGTAAAGGTCGACGATGCCGAGGACAAGAGCGATGACTCGCAGGATGTGAGCCCTCTGCAGGCCCAACGCGAGTGGGTAACCCAGGCTGAAAACAACGTCATCGACCGACTGGTGGAAGCAGGTTTGGTTGCGCCGCTAACCCCCGGCGGCTTCGAGACCACCGTGCTCGACCAGCTCGTTACGAACCTCGTTGTTCCCAACAACCTTGCATTCAGCAGCCCGATCCACTGTCGCCTGATGCTGACCGACACAGTCGAGACCACCACTGTGGGCAACACCATCCTGGTCAGCAAGGGACTGATCGATGCTCTGCCCAGTGAAGAAGCGATGGCTTCGGTCATCGCCATGGAATTGGCGCATATTGCGATGGGTCATCACATCGACACGCGCTATGCGTTTAATGACCGGCTCTTGTTTCCCGATGAGGCGACATTCCAGCGTATCGATATGTACCACTCCGAGCACGACAACGAAGATGCGCAGAAAAGAGCGACAGAGTATCTGGAAGCTTCGATGTATAAGGACAAGCTTCCTAATGCGGGGCTGTTTTATGAGCAGTTGGCCGACCGCGGCAAGGTGCTGAAATCGCTCAACACTCCCAAACTCGGCGACTCTCTCCTGCGGGCCGATGGAACGCCGTGGATGACGCAACTGGTCCATGGTGCGCCCAAGATTAACTGGGATGATCTAGCACAGATTCCTGCACTTCCTTTGGGCAGCCGGCTGAAAACCGATCCCTGGGATGACCGGATTCACGGACTCAATGCCAAGATGTATGCGCCGATGAATCCGCGGGACAAAATGCCGCTCGAAGTCACCCCGGTGTACTTCAAATTACAGCGGTATACGGTTGCCAATACGACACTGCCCGCTTCGGTTCCGGCTAATCAACCGAATCAACCTGCGGCCGATCCGAACGGCAACGCTCCGAGCGCGACGCCAGGTACATCCAATACCAACCAGACGACGCAGCCACAGTCGGCTGCTCAACCCGCAGACGGAAGCGTGGCGGCTCAACAACAATCGCCGGTAACCGTACCGAATCAGCGCTGACATGGCTGACGGCAGAGTCAGGCCGGGACGTGTGCACATGCGTCCCGGCCATTGTTCATGTGGTTTGTTGTCCTGACACCCCGGAAATCATTTCAACTTCCAGAACGTATTACTTGGAAAGCTATGAGACGATCTGCTCTTGTTTTGTTTTGCATTGTGCTTGGATCTGCGGCGATTGCTTCCGCGCAAGTTGAACCTTCGGCGACCACCCGTCAATTCACGCTAACTGCGGGTGGATTTGGCTCTGGCTTTGAACCCGGTGCTTCTCAACTGACGACAGATAACAGCGCTCAATATCTGTTGGGAATAGGGGCTTACGTTGATGTGCGATTTAGTCGCTGGGTTCAGATCGAGGGAGAAGCCCGGTGGCTGCGCTTCAATGAATATTACGGAGAACATCAAGATAACTACCTAATTGGTCCGCGATTGCCGATCCACCGGTTTGGCCGGGCGACCGTATACGGTAAAGCGCTAATCGGCTATGGGAAAATGACGTTTTGTTGCGGTTGGGGCTATGGCACATTTACCGATATTGCTTTAGGCGGCGGCGTGGACTACAAGTTGACGCGGAAACTCAGCGTTCGCGCCATCGACGTTGAATATCAGGAGTGGCCCAAGTGGCTGGATAATCAGTCGCTCTCCCCGTACGGAATAAGCGTGGGTGTGGGATATAAGGTTTTCTAGTCTTTGGGCTTTGCTAAACCAACAAAGCCACCGGCGACGTATCGCCTCGGCTTCGACGGGGCGAGGAGAACTTCGGACAGCGGGTTCACACGCTGTCCGTTCCCAGAGCTGATTGCAGCGACGGCATCTCAGAATTCTGATGCGGCAGGACGATTGGACCGATCATACGGACTCTGAGTATAGATCGTCCGCGGATGAACTCCATCTACTGATAGACGGTTCTGATTGGTCGTGACCGATCGACCGCATATTCGTACGAAATTGAGGAGACATCATGCGTATCTTTGTGACTGGGGCGACAGGATTCATCGGTTCAGCGCTTGTTCGGGAGCTAATCCAGGCAGGGCATCATGTGCTGGGACTGACACGGTCGGAGGCCGGTGCCGAAGTACTGCGAAAAGCGGGGGCCGAGGCGCTGCGTGGCAACATTGAGGACGTCGTCAGCCTGCGCGAAGGTGCAGCCAAGACGGACGGTGTCGTTCATTTGGCCTTTAATCATGACTTCTCGCAGATGCAGAAGAATTGTGAGGATGAACGCACGGCAATCGAAGCGATCGGCGAAGTGTTGGTTGGCTCAGACCGGCCGTTTGTGATCACTTCGGCTACCGGAATCCTAGCCAATGACGACGACACACCATCGACGGAGGACAGCCCTTCACTCGTGCGGAATCCGCGCGCGGCTTCGGCAGTGGCGGCAAAGGAGTTGGCGGCACGGGGCGTCAAAACTTCCGTGGTGCGACTGCCGCAAGTTCACGATACAAGCAAGCAGGGATTGGTGACCTACCTTCTCGCCATAGCGCGCCAAAAGGGCGTCCTGGCGTACGTTGGCGATGGCGGCAATCGCTGGCCTGCAGCGCACGTTTCCGACGTGGCACGGCTGTACCGTCTGGCGCTTGAAAAGGCGGAACCGGGCGCGATCTACCATGCGGTCGACGAAGAAGGAGTGCCGATGAAGGGCATCGTTGGGGCACTGGGCAAGGGGCTGAAAGTACCGGTAGTCAGCATCAAGCCCGAAGAGGCCGCGCAGCACTTCGGCTGGCTTGCTCACTTCGCCGGGCGCGATATGCCAGCCTCCAGCATGCGCACGCGGGAGGAATTGAGCTGGAAACCAACCGGGTCGGGCCTGATCGCGGACCTGGACGGTATGGATTACTCTCGGGCCTGAGTCGATCGAGGCCGCACCGGCTGCTGCTTCCAGCTTGCCGGTGCGCTTTGACAAGACGGCGCGAATTCGAAGATCGCGTCGGCAACGTACCAGCGTGCTATTTCATCGTGCCAAACGACGGCGGTTCATCTCCCGGCTTTGTGCCCCAAGCTTTGTTTGGTTCTCTGCCTAACTCAAACTCGAGGGTACCGCCGTCGAGCGCGAAGTTTTCCGGGAGCCATGTCTTCGAACTTGGTTTCCCATTGACCATCAATTTTTGAACGTACGGCTGATCCGTGCCTGCACCTTTCGCCACAATTCTCAGATCGCGGCCATCGGCGCGATGCACCGTGGCTTTCGAAAACATCGGGCTTGCTAACACAAACTCTGCTCGCGCTGGGATTTCGGGGTAGATCCCCATGTAAGCAAACACGGCCCAGGAAGACATTTCACCGAGGTCGTCGTTGCCCGGAATTCCATCTGGAGCATTTTTCCAGATGGAATTGAGCACTTGCCTGACCAATTGTTGCGACTTCCAGGGTTGACCGGCGAAGTCGTAAAGCCACGGCGTTTCGATGGAAGGCTCGTTATTCAGTTCCGCGTGCAACGGACCGGCATTGGTTACGGCAGGTGCACCCTTTTCGTCATAGAAGAAGCGGTCGAGACGCGCGGCAGCTTTGTCGCGCCCTCCCATTTGTTCGAAGAGCCCGGCGACGTTAAATGGAATCATCCACACGTACTGAGCGGCGCTTCCCTCGACAAAACCGGCTCCAGTCGCTGGAGTGAACGGTTGCGGAGGAGCCTTGTCGTCATCGTCGTCATCGACTTGATTCTTTGGCCAGGTGCCATCGGCGTTGCGATTCATGAAGTATCCGCCGTCGGGCGCCGCTGCCGGATTCCAGATGTTCTTCCAGTATTGGGCACGCTCCAAGAACTTGCGCTCGGTTGCGGTGTCGCCGAGGCGTCCCGCCAGCGTGGCAATGCTGAACTCTGCGGAAACATCTTCGAGCGTGTCTGCCGCAGGTCCCCACGCCGGCGCGCCGACGGGGATGTAGTGAAGTGTCAACCACTGGTCGAGTCCGGGGCGCTGCCCCACGCACTCGACAGGACAGCCGTCGTGACTGAGGTCCTCTTTGGTCGGTACTTCAGCTGCCTTCACGAGCGATGTTAGTGCCGTCTTGGCATCGAATCCGCGTCCACCAAAGGCCCAGATATCCGCGATTGCGGCAGCCGCAGGGTCGCCATTCATAACATGCGTAGCGCCGCTCAGATGGGTCCAGCGATCCCACCGTCCTCCGTCCTCAACCGATTGGTTGTAAAGGCTCTGGGCGATGTCGCTGCCTTGTTTTGCATCGAGCCATGTAAGCAGTTGAAACTGAGACCGGTATACATCCCATCCGGAAAAATTGGCGTACTGAACTGTCTGCCCGGACGCGAGGCGATGGGTTTTACGGTCCATGCCGGTATACTCGCCATTCACATCGCTATAAATGGTAGGCGTCGTCGATGCATGATAGATGGCGGTATTGAAAACTACGCGCTGCTGCTCGGTGCCGCCTTCTATCTCGATCTGCCCAAGGCGCTTGTTCCAGGCTTCGCGAGCATGTGCAGCCACTTGTTCGTATGTCGTGCCAGTTTTGCTTTCAGCTTCAAGGTTGGCGCGCGCGTTGGCTTCGTTCACATAGGAGATTCCTACGCGCATCCTGACTTCGCCACCATTACCGAATCCAACCCACACTCCAGACCCGTGCCCGGCTTCGGGGAACCCCTTGGCGCCGTAGCCTGTGCCCCCCTCTGACTCGGTAGAGCCGACCTCAACCTTGTTGTCCTTCCACGAGCCTTTTTCCGTGACTGGCCGATCGAATTTCGCCACGAAATAAAGCGTGTAGTAGGATCGACGATCTTCCGTGCCGATGTATCCGCAGAAATTACCGCTCGTGACAGAGCCTGTGACCGTGCCGGTAGTCGTATCGACGCGCGAGGTTGCCGCAGTCGAACCAACTTCAGAATCGGACGTTCGCACCAGGACACGCGCCGGTTTGCCGTCGGGAAAGCGGAAGATTGCCGCTCCCATCCGGGTTGCGGCTGCCAGCGATACCTGCACGCCATTGCCTAATGTGACTTGATAAGATCCCGGCTCTGCCTTCTCGTCGTCGTGAGTAAACGGCGCAGAATACGCCTGCCGAAAATCAGAAGAAGGGGACGAAACAACGTCCTCGATGATGGGCATGAAAGGCACATCGCCCGAACCGCCGGCGCATCCCCAACCCTCAACATTGGTCAGGCTGAATCCGCGAATTTTCGTTGCGCGATATTCATAGCCGCCGGGAGCGGCAATCATGCGCTTCTGATTGACCGGTGTGGCCTCAGGGCTGAATTGGACCATACCGAACGGCATCGTTGCGCCTGGAAAAACATTGCCGCCATTGGCAGTTCCAACGAGGGGATTAACCAGCGACGCCCGGTCCTGGGCGATGGCATTTTCAGCGAACAATGTTGATCCTGCAAGCAGTAAAACACTGAGCGTATTCAGCAGTGAAACTCGGACGAATGGGAACATCGAATAAGGTTACGGCATCTACCTTTGATGTGTCGCGAACGTGAGTTTAGAGCGGGCTCGACAAAGAAGTGTCTTTCAGGATTGGAGGCTCGCAGACCATCTCGCAGCGGACGTTTCCAAGCGCCGGCAAGGGGCGGACCTTGCCTGAAATATGTGGTAATCTCTTTGATATAAGTAACGGACGGCTAAGGCGGCCACTACGTTCAATCCCCTTTAGTCGCCGCCATTACCGCGGACGCACAAGCAAGAATCTCCGCTGACCCCAGGCCTCCGTGATCCCCAGAATTCGAGAGAAATCAGCAGCCCGTCGAGTGGTCGAAAGGGAAGTCGCCGCACACGGCGATGCACCTGAATGGCTTACCGGATTTTCGCCCCGCCGTGGTCTCTTCAACGGACACTTGCAGACGATCGTGGGCAACTATCTGCCGCGGCCGGCCTTTCGGCTTCCTTTTATCACCGAAGCCGTTGAGGTTGACGCCGCGGATGGTAGCCGCGTGCTTTGTCATTGCCATTGGCAGCCGGAGACCGATCGTGCCAGCCGTCTCACTCTCATCCTGGTGCATGGCCTCGAGGGTTCGTCCGAGTCTCAGTACATCAAGGGTCTGACGGCGCGCGCGTGGAATGCCGGTTGCAACGTGGTGCGCATGAACATGCGTAATTGCGGCGACACGGACGAACTAACTCCCACGCTCTATCATTCCGGTCTCTCGTGCGATGTAGGCGCCGTGGTCGAGCACTACGCGCGTCAGTTCCAGCTTGAACATGTGGCCCTGGTGGGCTACTCGATGGGCGGCAACCTGGTGCTCAAGCTGGCTGGAGAATGGGGAAGCAGCAACCCGGTGCTGCGGGGGGTGGCTGCCGTGTGCCCTGCCATCGATCTGGCGGCAGGTTCCGATGCGTTGCACGAGCCCGCAAATCGCCTGTACGAATGGCATTTTCTGCGTCGGTTAATTCGCCGTTATCGACGCAAAGCAACGCTGTTTCCTGACATTTATGAGCAGGGCAACTTCGGACCCCTTCGCTCCCTGCGCGATTTCGATAATAAAATCGTTTCACGTTACTGCGGTTTCCGCGATGCAGCGGACTACTACTATCGCGCAGCCAGCGCCCGCGTGGCAGACCGCATTTCGGTGCCGACGCTGATTCTGAGGGCGCTCGACGACCCCTTCATTCGTCTAACCCCGGAGACGCGCGCAACGCTGGTCGCCAATCCCCATATCACACTGGTCGAAACTCCGAACGGCGGTCATTGCGCCTATCTTTGTCAGGATGAGGGCGATGAGATCCACTGGGCTGAGGCCACGGTGATTCGCTACCTGCAGCAGGTGGATCGCTAATCCGTTGGAATGTGATTGGGAAGTCGAGCTTGGCGGGGACGCTCCGGTAATTGATGCCCATTGGGAAAACCTTGTCGATCTGCGCTTTTCACCGGGGCGGGCTCAGGAATTGTCTGAAGTTGCCGCGTTGCCGGTGCTGGCTGAGATCCTCGCACGTCTCAACGGGGTCGGTTCGCCGGTGTGGACAGCCAAGTGTGATGTTTGGCCCATCGATACGCGCGATCCTGAAGTTTTCGATGCGGACGAGTTTGACGCTGCCGCCGAATCCGCTAATCAAGGCTTGGCATGCTATGTCGATCTTCTGCCCGGCGACGAGCTTCTTTGGCAGAGCGCCGATTTGGTTATCGAATGGTGCAGAGCCGTGTGCAAACTTCTTAACGCTGCGCCGTTACGGTGTTGTCGCGCCGATTTGATTGTGCGTCGCGCATATCTGGCTCGTGAGAACCGCACCGCGTTGGGAGTGACAGCCTACATCAGCGCCTGTGGGCGAGATCAACTCGAATCCGCTGCGGCGCTTGGATCGACATTGGCTGTCTTTGTGGATACTGTTCTAGCAGCCAGGGTTCCCGCTCTGCCCGCGTCAAAGATACAATGAGAATTCGTGGGCGAGTAGCTCAATTGGATAGAGCACCGGCCTTCTAAGCCGGGGGTTATGGGTTCAATCCCCGTCTCGCCCACCACTGATTATAAAAGAGTTAATGGCCTGCTGAGGCGTATGCGAATAGCGTTCCAACATCTTGACTGACATCCAACCTGCGATAGCCTTCATTGTCGACCCCGGGACGCCTCCTCCTCATCTCTCGATCGGAAAAGACTGAAGGAGAAGAATAGTAAAAAGCCGCACAACAGGAATCTTGCTCCCCATGGCGGGGGCGAGTGTATTCTGTGCGTGTGTCCAAACCATCCCGAAAATTGTTTTCACTGGAAGCTCCTGAAGCCACCACTTTGCTCCCACGCATTAACCGTCGTGAATTCCTCAAAACGGGTTCTCTGGCCGCTGGTGGGGTCGCGTTTGGCGTGCCCGCGCTTTTGCGAGGGCAAAATCTAAACAGCAAGTTGAACATTGCCTGCATCGGAATTGGCGGTAAAGGCAAGAGCGACACCGATGCCTGCGCTGGCGAAAACATCGTCGCGTTGTGCGACGTGGATTCTGGTTCAGAGGCTTACGAGATTCAAACGAAACAATATCCGAGCGCGAAATTCTACAAGGATTTCCGCCAGATGCTGGACCAGATGGGAAACCAGATCGATGCGGTGACGATTTCGACTCCGGATCATCTGCACGCGATCGTGGCGTCGGCGGCGATGAAGAGGAACAAGGCTGTATTTTGCCAGAAACCATTGACGCAGACGATCTATGAGGCGCGCTATTTGCGGAAGATGGCCAAGGAAAGAAAGCTCGTTACGCAGATGGGTAATCAGGGCAGCGCTGCGAACGGTTTGCGCCGCGCGGTGGAAACGATTCAAGACGGGCTCATCGGACAAGTGCATCAAGTACACGTCTGGACCAACCGTCCGGTCTGGCCGCAGGCAATGGATCGTCCCCTCGGGGAAGATCCAGTTCCTGCGACATTAGATTGGGATGTTTGGATTGGGCCGGCTCCGATGCGGCCGTACCTTGGGAGCCACAATCCAGATGAGCGAAATGGAATCTACGAGCCGTTCAATTGGCGCGGCTGGCAGGATTTTGGCACAGGCGCGTTGGGCGATATGGCGTGCCACACGGTTAATATGGCGTTTCGCGCCTTAAACCTCGATTACCCGACGGAAATTGAAGCGATGCCTTTTGGGCAGATGAACAAGGAATCGTATCCTATCGGTTCCAAGATTCGCTTTGACTTTCCGAAGCGCAATGCCCGCATCCCTGTCGAACATCCGCATCTTTTCCACCATGACAGAAAGATCGAGCACGACGCGGTAGCACTGTGGTGGTACGACGGCGGCCAGCCCGACCCCAAAGCGCGTGGCGGCCATGACCTGAGCAACAAGCCGCCGCTCGAACTGACTGCCGACATCGTCGCTTTGCAAGGAGAGGTTCCCGATAGTGGTTGCCTGCTGATTGGCGATGGAGGCATGGTCTTTTCGCCGGACGATTATGGAGCGAGCTTCTTCGTAAAGTTGAAGGGAGACCCGAAATTCCTCCACTACACCAAGCACCCAGCTATGGCGCAATATCCCGAGCGTATTCCGCGCAACCCTTATGTCAAAAATGGCGGAGGGAGTGGTCTTGCCCACGCGCAGGAATGGCTTGTTGCGGTCAAGGAAAACAAGGCTGAGATGTGCTACTCGCGTTTCGAGATCGCCGCGCGCCTTACGGAAATCATGCTTTTGGGATGCGTGTCATTGCGTGCGGGCCAGAAGATCGAGTGGGACGGACCCAAGATGATTGCGAAGAATTGTCCGCAGGCTACGCAGTTTATACGAAGGCAAGACCGTTCCGGCTGGGCTCTTTCCTGATGCAATGCTGACTGGCGCCAACTCAGCCATTTAGCCTCGATTCTGCGGCAGATGCAGGAAGTGTATCGCCAAACGAGGTTCTCGCAAAACCTCGCTCTCGATAGGGCAACGAACGCAATGAAAGTTCTTGGCGCGCGGAGAAGCCTGGCCTGACTCCGGACGGGGAATAGTGCGTCGCTCATAGATAGAGCGTCCCGGCTTGGGTCTGCATCGGAGACAAGCACAAGTCGGGGCATGGTTTGCTATTGGCGATGATTCTTAAGACACGAGGAAATTGGTGCTCGACACTGTGGATGTAAGGAAAAACTCGCCATCGAACTGAGGGCGGCCGACAGGATAGGACTGCCTATGACGGTTCTTCGAAGGCCCAACCTGTTCCGACCCCAGCTCGCTTTTTCGTGTACAACAGGAAGCATGGTTCCTATGAGATGGACTTGTGTGACGATGCTGGCTGGCTGCTTGGTGTGCGCTGGAGCGCAGGAGGCTGCAAAGCCTGCGCCAGTGAACAATGTTGATGCGAAGTTTAAGGCGATCTACGTGGCGGATGAAGCGTGGCGGCGTGCTCAGCCGGGCAATGAGTCTGCTGAAGATGAACAGCGGCATCTTGAGCCTCCGCACCTGCCGCACGCTGATGCGGCGACGCAGGCGATGGAGCTGGCGCATTGGCAGAACATCCTGGCGGAGTTGAGCAAGTTCGATGTGAAGGCGCTCTCGAAAGATGAGCGGCTGAACTTTGAGGTATACAGCGCGCAGATCGAGGTTGCGAAGAATGCACAGATGTTCAAGGAGTATGAGCGTCCGGTGAACTCTGACTCGCAGTTCTGGGGATTTATTGCGCCGCTGGACGGGAACGAGTTTGTGTCGGAGGAGCACTACGTTCGCTATCTTTCGCAGTTGAATGACGTGCCTGTGTACTTCGCGGAGCAGGAGGCGAACATGCGTGCGGGAATGGCACGAGGATTTACGCCACCCAGAGTAACGCTGGAGGGTCGTGACCAGGGATTGAAGGATGTCGTCGTGGCGAAGACGCCGCAGGAGACGAATTTCTGGAAGCCATTTGTGGCGATGCCCGCTTCGATTCCGGCGGCTCGGCAGGCGGAGTTGCGGGCGTCGGCCGCGGATGTGATTGCGAACAAGCTGGTGCCTGCGTACGCGAAGTTGCTGCGCTTCTTCGATGACGAATATGTGCCTCATGCGGTGACGGCGCTGGCTGCGGAGAGTGTTCCCGATGGCAAGGCGTACTACCAGTCGAAGATCCTCGAGTATGCCACGGTGACGATGACGCCGGAGGAGATTCACGCGATTGGGTTGGAGCAGATGGCGGGAATCCACGCGGAGATGCTTGAGCAGATGAAGGCCAGCGGGTTTGCGGGGTCCTTTGCTGAGTTTTTGAAGTTTCTCAAGAGCGATCCGCAGTTTTATGCGAAGACTCCGCAGGATCTGCTGGACCATGCGGCGTGGATCGCCAAGGAGTTCGACAACGTGGCGAGCCGGTATTTCGGTTACGAGCCGCGCGGGCGCTTTGGCATTGTTCCGGTGCCTCCGGAGATGGCTCCGTTTTATACGGCGGGACGCGGTGGGACGAAGGTGTACCTGGTGAATACTTATGATCTGCCATCGCGGCCCTTGTATTCGCTGCCTGCGCTGACGCTGCATGAGTCGGCACCGGGGCACTCGTGGCAGGGAGCAATTGCGAAGGAGCAGGAGCGCGAGAAGAAGCTGCCGCAGTTTCGTGAGGATTACATCTCAGCGTATGGCGAAGGGTGGGCGCTCTACTGCGAACGGCTGGGGACGGAGATGGGGATCTATCACACGCCGTATGAGCGATTCGGGATGTTGAGCTACCAGGCATGGCGGGCGGCAAGGCTGGTGGTGGACACGGGTATTCATGCGCAGGGATGGACGCGCGCGCAGGCGCAGCAGTACCTGCGCGAGAACACGGCGTTGAGCGATCACGAGGTGGAGACGGAAGTAGATCGCTACATCAGTTGGCCGGGGCAGGCGTTGAGCTACTACCTTGGCGAGATGTCGATCATGAAGGAGCGCAAAAAGGCGGAAACGGCACTGGGAGCGAAGTTCAACATTCGTGCGTTCCACGATGCTGTGCTGGAAACGGGAAGCGTGCCGCTGCCGGTCCTGGAAGAGCATATCGAGTCGTGGATCGGGGCTGGAGGCGTGGGACCGTTTGTGGATATGGAGCGGTAAAGCCGAGCTGAAGAAGAGCCTGCGAGTTTCCGAATGAGGAATAGAACTTTATCCTGGAAGCGTGCATTGGCCGGTTAACAGGCCAATGAGCTCATTGAGGACAGGTCGAACCTCCGATATTGGGATCGGTCCTGATAACGTCGATTTGACATGTTTGCGTGATGTGCATCACGCCGAAGGTGGCGGTCGTATTCAACCGCGCAGCTGTGCTGTCACGCCTCGAAGGGGACAATGAACCCCTTTCCGGCAGCAGCACTGCTGCAATTGCCGGAAGTTATAGACCGAACAAGATTTTGCGGTGTTGGGCGATACCGGAGCCGAGCAGATGGTTCGCGCGACGATTGAAGCGGGCATGAAGATGCACGTGATTGGTCCTGCTGCGCTAAAGCGCGTGAACGTGGGCACGACGGTCGAGACCAAAGCTATTCGTTTTCCCACCGATGCCAGACTGTACCATCGCATGCGGGAGCGGCTGGTGAAGGCAGCACGTGCTGAAGGGCTGACGATCGAGCAGGGTTATCAGCATGTTGGCCGCCGACTGCTGATGCAGTCCAGCCGTTGTGCCCATGCCCGCCAGATGAGACGCGCTCGTGGCCCACTATATGGTGTAATCGAGTGTCTGCGGCTTCGATCTAACAGTGAAACACGAATCCAGTAATGGCTGAGGCTGCCGCACTCCGCAATAGCATCCGCAAGGTCCCTCAATTCCTCCGAACCAGACTGATGGACCCAACGTGAACCTTCCTGAATTCGATTTGACAACGGACCTCATCAATGCCGTCATCCAAAGAAACTGGTATGAGGTTGATACGAAATCGCGTCTTAACATTGGATCGCTCTATATCTAAAGCTAACTGTAGTGCAATTTCCTCTTTTACTTATGCTCTGCGTATTTCCCTAAATTAAATCACCAAATCGGGAGAGTTCCCGCGAATGGAACATATTTCAAATAGTGTGCAAGAGTGAACAGCATTCAATTCGCGACATTGGTCGTTGAGCCGCTAAATGGAATGTAGCACCCATTGGGCGCATTCCTCCGCGTCTACGCATTTCGAATGTTCCTCTCACCGCTTCTCGACTTCCAGCCTAAGAAAATCACGGGACTCTAGCTCTGGAACAGGCAGGACAAAAGGAAGGAAACATGGCACTCGTCAGGAAGGCTGCCGTACTGGCAAACTCTGCTTCAGATGGCAAGACATCGGCTGTTACCGCCCGCGAGGCGGAAGCGCAACGCAAAAAGGCGAGGACGCTCGCCAAACAACAGCAGGCTGCCGAGCGCATTGCCGCAGCCACAGGACAACTGGCTTCCGGCATCGCGGAGGCATCGTCCGCTGCCGAAGAGTTGAAGCGCGCCAGCGATCAGATCGCAACCGGCGCTGAAGAGGCATCGAGTGCCGCACAGGAGTCGCTTGCCGCGTTTCAGCAGGTAGGTGTCTCGATCACGCGTCAATTGCAGAATGCCGAAATGAGCGGCAGTAAGGGTGAAGCCTGCCAAACGCTGATCGTTCGGACCAGCGCGGATGTCGCCGGCCTGATCACCAACATTGGTACAGCTGCACAGCGTCAGCTCGCTTCAGTGGCCATGGTCACCGAGCTTGAAACGCAGGCTGCCAATATCGGCGACATCGTCAAGGCGGTCGCTCGCATCGCAGATCAGACCAACTTGTTGGCCTTGAATGCAGCCATTGAAGCAGCGCGCGCCGGCAAGCATGGCAAAGGCTTCGCGGTCGTCGCTGACGAAGTGCGGACCCTGGCAGAGACTTCCGAGAAGAGCGCGAAGCAGATTCAAGAATTAGTCGGACAGATCCAGCAAGAGGTCAAGATCATTGCCGGCGGCATCAATACATCCGCCAAGACGATGGAAGATGAAGTGGAAAAGGGCAAAGTAGTAACACTGCAACTGGAGCAGATCCGCCTCGATGCGATTGAAATCGTGAAGGGTATCGCTGAGATCTCCGCCAACGCAGCGCAGTCAAACGTTGCATCTCAGCAGGCGTTGAAGGGCTCGCAAGACATCGCGGCAGCGGCTGAGGAGCAGTCATCTGCGGCCGAAGAGACCGGCAAGACTGTGGCCGAACAAGCTCAGGCCCTGGCCGAATGCGAGCAAGCTGCGCAAGCCCTGTCGGAGCTGGCGGAGGATCTGAAGAACTCGACCGATGTGGCCAAGAGCGCTGAGCAGGTGGCCTCTTCCGCTGAGGAGCTGTCTTCGGCTGTGCAGGAGATCAATCGATCGAGTGCGCAGATCATGACCGCCCTGAGCCAGATCAAGAAGGGTGCCGAGGTTCAATCCGCCGCATCGGAGGAATCCGCCACGGCTACGAACCAGATCGAGAAGGGGTTAGAAATCGCCCAGAAGCGTGCCTCGGCCAGTGCGGAAAAAGTGGTTTCCATCAAGAAACTTCTAGGCGAGAACAAGGCAGCTGTCAACGGTTTGATCGAAGGTCTATCCACATCAGCGGAAGCATCTCGTGGCAGCATCAAGCAGATGAACGATCTGGAACTGGTGTCCAGACGGATCGACAAGATCGTCGAAGCCATTAGCACCGTGTCGATCCAGACCAATATGCTCGCCGTGAACGGCGCCATTGAAGCAGCCCGAGCCGGAGAGTTCGGCAAGGGGTTTGTGGTGGTTGCTACCGACATCCGCAACCTTGCCCATGATTCGTCGGAGAACGCAGACCGGATCAAGGACCTGGTGAAGGCTGTCCAGGATCAGATTGGCGTGGTAGGGCGCGACCTGACGGAGATCGTAGCATCGGCTGTCGCAGAAGTGGCGAAGGCCAAGGCCACGACAACCGACCTGGTGTCGATAGAGACCGACATTCTTGCGGTCGAAAAGGGTGCTCAGGAGATTCTCTCCGCATCGGAAGAAATCGCCGCAGCACTCGGGCAGGTAAAGAAGGGGATCGAGCAGATTTCCGCCGCCGCGACCGAGGCAGACAAGGCCGCTACCGAAGCAGCCAGCGCTGCGCAACAGCAGTCCAAGGGCGCGGAGGATCTCGCAGCAGCCATCGAAGAGATTTCTTCCCTGGCAGATGAATTGCAGAGCGCGGCGTAAGGAGAGGCGATCATGACGGCACGTACATCAAAAAAGCATTCCGGTGGGGCCGTGCTTCTTGAGGAGCCTACCCTCGAGAGGCCTGCCACAGATATCGAACCTGACGCGGTGGCGCTCGAGGATGACGAGGTTCTCGAGCGAGCTTCCAATACCCAACAGGGAACCCAGCAGTTCGTCACCTTCATGGCCGGGGATGAGGTCTTTGCGGCGGATATGTCGCCTGTCAAGGAGATCATTCGCGTGCCCGAGGTGGTGCGCGTGCCTCTCGCGCCTTCGGCATTGGAAGGGCTTGCGAATTTGCGCGGTAAGGTAATGCCCATCATTTCACTGCGCCGGCTCTTCGGCTTTCCTGAAGTGCCTCATGACGACTCGACCCGCGCCCTGATTGTGGACGTTGGTCAGCCGGTAGGCTTTGTTGTGGACCGTGTTTCGAGCGTGGTAGGCGTCGATGCCAGCCACATTGAAGACGTCGGTTCTATCCAAACCACGGTGAATACCGAGGTGCTCTCCGGTTTGCTCAAGGATGTCAGCGGCCACGCCATGGTCATGGTACTCAACTTTGCCAAGCTTATCGAGCGCGAGTTCACTCAGATTGCGGCAATCTCGAAAAGCACAAGCATGGCAGGAGCCATTGGAGCGAGCGCGCAGAGCGAAGAGGAAGAAACGAGCGATGAATTGCAGCTGGTCAGCTTCGATGTCGATGGTCAGGAGTATGCCATCGCCATTGAGGATGTACAGGAGATTGTGCAGGTTCCGGAGACGGTGATTCATGTGCCGCATTCCGAGTCACACGTTCTGGGCGTGATGACCCTGCGCAGCCGTCTGCTGCCGTTGGTCAATCTGCGCAGCATGTTCGGCCTGCCGTATCGCGATCTAGACGAGAAGAGCCGCATCGTCGTGTTGACCCTGAACGGGGTCTCTGTCGGCGTGGTCGTGGATGCGGTCAGCGAGGTGCTTCGGGTATCAAGGTCCGGCGTCGACGCGCTGCCCTCTCTGCTGGTCCGTGAAGGGAATCTGGCCGAGATCACCGCCATCTGCCGGCTCGACGATGGAAAGCGCCTGGTATCGATCGTGACCGCGCGCAATTTGTTTGGACACTCCGTGATTAAGGAGGCATTGAGCGCCGTGAACGAGAACGAGTTCGAAGAAGACAAGCAAAACAAAGATACGGATGATGCCGTAGACGACGACGAACAGGTTGTGATCTTCCGCCTCGACAAGGAGGAGTTCGGCGCTCCGATCGCCAGCGTCCAGGAGATTGTGCGGGTGCCGGAAGAATTGGTCCGTGTGCCCAGGGCGCCATCATTTGTTGAAGGCGTTATCAACTTGCGGGGAACTGTACTCCCGGTAGTCGACCTCCGTTTGCGCCTGGGATTGAAACAGGTCGCAAGAACGGATCGCCAGCGGATCATCGTGTTTCTCATCTCCGGTGTGCGGACCGGCTTCATCGTCGATCAGGTGGCCGAGGTTCTGATGATTCCCAAGGCCGCGATTGAGCCGGCGCCCCAACTGTCCGCGGACCAGAGCCGGCTGTTGAGCCGTATGGCCAATCTCGAGAAACAGAAGCGTATGGTGCAACTGCTTGATCCGCCGCACCTGATGGAGCAGAACGAATTGGTGGCCCTGGCCGCTGTGACGGGATAAAACCAATGATCAAGCTGTTGATCGTGGACGACTCGGCCCTGATGCGCCGTCAGCTCATGACGGTATTTCAGGCCGAGGGAGATTTCGATATCCGCCAGGCCAGAAACGGCGACGAAGCGGTGAAAGAAAGCCGGGAATTCCGGCCGCATGTTGTGACCTTGGACATCAATATGCCGGAGATGGACGGACTAACCGCGCTCTCGCTCATCATGGCGGAGCGGCCAGTGGCAGTGGTAATGGTTTCATCGCTCACCGAACAAGGGGCGTTGGCCACGTTCGAGGCTCTGAACCTTGGGGCGGTAGACTACGTTACCAAGCCGGGCGGGACGATCTCGCTTTCGATCGATAAGGTTGCCGCGGAACTGGTGGCGAAGGTGCGCAGCGCCGCAAACGCGCGCCTGAAGGGGGTCGGAGCAAAGGGATCGAACGCGGCAACAGTCGCCCGCCGCATGCAGAATGAACGCGAAAAGACTGCCTCGGCATCCCTTGCCTTGACTGCTCCCAGAGGAGCCAGTGATGGGATCGTGGTGATAGGCGCGTCAACTGGCGGACCACGTGCTCTTGAAATTGTGTTGTCGGGCTTGCCGGCGGATTTTCCCTGGCCGATTGTGGTAGCGCAGCACATGCCGGCGGCGTTCACACGGTCCTTCGCCGAGAGACTGAATCAATGTTGTGCGCTGTCGGTGGTCGAGGCCGGAAGCGCTGTGGCGATTGTGCCCGGCCGCGTCTACATCGGAAAAGGAGGGGCGGACGTGCTTCTGACTAAGCGGGCAGGCAAACTGACTGTTCTGCCGGCACCTGAAAATGCAGAATACCTTTGGCATCCTTCGGTCGAGTTGCTCGGGCGCTCGGTACTCCAGCATTACGATCCGGCTAAAACAACTGCCGTACTACTGACGGGGATGGGTTACGACGGGTCGGATGCATTTTCCGAAATCAAAAAATGCGGCGGCCGCACTATCGCGGAATCGGAAGACTCGGCTGTGGTGTACGGTATGCCAGCAGAATTGGTGAGAAAAGGCGGAGCAAGTCTCGTCCTCAGCGCAGAGAAAGTTGCAGCGCAGCTGAATGCCTGGGCCGGACGCTAAGCAGAGATGAGTCTCAGGCTTCATGCCTGACGGGCAGAGGAAGAAAATCATGGGCCTTGTGAAACGAAAAAGTGTTCGGCACGCTGAGCGCGAAAAGCCGAAACCTGAGCGTGACCGCGATGCGCTCCTAACGGCTCTCGAGAGTTCGGACGCTGCTGGTCGGCGTCAGGCTGCACGGGAGATCGTCCGATGCCCGGATGCCGCCTCCCTGTTGGTGAGCCACCTCGAGCGCGAAGAGGATGTTGCCGTTCGGGAGGTGATTTTCGCAGCCCTGGTTCGCCTTAACAATCCATCGGCGCTCAGCGGCCTGGTCGATTGTCTGCACAGCGAAGATGCGGCGCTACGCAACGAAGCAATCGAGACATTCAAGCAGATGGGCCGCGAAGTCGATCCCACCCTCAAATCTTTGCTTGCAGATCCCGATCCGGATTTGCGCATTTTCGCCGTCAATATTCTCTCGTCTTCGCAGCATCCCGATCTTGAGAGCTGGCTGGTCAAGGTGATTGAACAGGATTCCCACGTCAATGTCTGCGCCACGGCGGTGGATCTTCTCTGTGAGGTAGGCACCGAGGCGGCCATCGATTCGCTGGTCCGGCTCAAGGCTCGCTTTGCCGCCGAAGCCTACATCCAATTTGCCGCCGATCTGGCGCTCAAGCGCATTGGCGAGAATTGATCCGGTCATGACCGCATTCGCATCGTTGCCTGGACCTGAGCCCGGTATCACCGAGGAGGACTTCCTGAAGTTCAAGGAGTTCTTTTATCGCAGGACCGGTATCAGCTTTGAGGCCTCCAAGCGTTACTTCGTGGACAAGCGCCTGATTGAACGAATTGAGGCTACCCGCACTGACACATTTCGCAGCTACTTCACCCTCTTGCGCTTTCAGGCCTCCGGTGAAGAATTGCAGCAGCTCACGAACCTGATGACGGTGAACGAAACCTACTTTCTGCGCGAGGAATATCAATTCCAATGCCTGGTTGACTCGATTCTTCCCGAGATTGTCCGGCACAGACAAAGCACGGATGCGATACGCATCTGGTGTATTCCCTCCTCGTCCGGAGAAGAGCCTTATTCGATCGCCATGTACCTGCTCGAACGCTGGGACGGCATCCGGCAGTGGGATGTGGAGATCATCTCCTCCGACATCGACACCGGTATCCTGCGGCGTGCACGTGCCGGCCGCTATTCCGCACGTTCGGTGCAACATGTTCCCGCACGCTGGATGGAGAAATACTTCAAGCCCGTAAGCGACGAATACCAACTCTCGAGCGACATTCGGGATGCGGTCGAGTTCACGCGAGTAAACCTAGCCGAACCCTCGGATACGCTCTCCTATCGCCACTTCGACGTGGTTTTCTGCCGCAACCTGCTCATCTATTTCGACGACATATCGCGCCATACGGCGGCCGAAACATTCTATGAAGCGCTGGATCCGGGCGGCTTTATTTGCCTCGGACATTCGGAATCGATGAGCCGCATCTCTTCTTCATTCAAAATCCGCAAATTTCCTGAAGCAATCGTGTATCAGAAAGGTCTGGAGGCCAAGTGAATCGCGTCCTGATTGTCGACGATGCGGCCACCGTGCGCTTGTATCACCGCGGCATTCTTGAGTCCGCCGGTTACGCAGTGGAAGAAGCATGGAATGGAATTGAGGCTCTGGAGAAGAGTCTCAACGCGCCCTTCGATCTCTACATTGTAGATATCAACATGCCGAAGCTCGATGGATACGGCTTCCTGCGCGAGTTGCGCCAGCGGGAAGTTCCGCAAGCGCCAGCCATCATGGTATCGACCGAATCCGCGGCGACGGATGAAACAGCAGCTTACCGCTCAGGCGCCAACGGGTATCTCACTAAACCTGTCCTCGCGGTGCAGCTTCTTTCCTATGTCCGTCTCCTGCTTGGGGAGGCCGGCCAATGAGTTCTTTGCCCATGAGTCCATTGCTGGAACAGTTCCTCGGCGAAGCACGCGACCTTCTTGAGTGCGCCGCCGCCAAACTGATGCAACTGGAAGACACGCCTGACGACCAGGATGTGATGAACGAGTTGTTCCGGTGCGTGCATACCCTGAAAGGCAACAGCGGCCTATTCAGTTTCCCTGAGATGACACGCGTATTGCATGCCGGGGAAGATCTGCTGGGGATGGTGAGAAGCGGCCAACAAACCTATTCCAGCGAGTTGGCCGATTGCTTGTTGGAAGCGATGGATTTTGTGGGGATGCTCTGCGGCGAAATTGAGTCGACACAAAGTATCGATGCTTCTCGTGCAGCCGCCTCACAACAAATGACAGAGGCGTTGCGGAAGCTGATGCCGAATCTCGTCCCGATCGAGATCGCAGTCGAGGCCCCCGGCTTGAACGGCTCTCCCATGGCGAATAACGCCTCGCCTGCGAATGATCCACGCTCCGTTCGATCGCGACTTGCCTGCGTCCCCGAGTCCATACGGAGAACAGCCGTCGTGCAATGCCACGAGGGTGATCAACTGCATTGGATTGCCTATCGGCCGCAGCGGGAATGCTTCTTTCACGGAGACGATCCGTTGAACACCGCCCGCCAGACGCCGGGGCTGGTTTGGGGCCGCGTTATTGTCTCTGAGCCGTTCCCACCGCTAGCGGAGCTCGATACGTATAGCTGCCTTCTCGGATTCGATCTGCTGACCAACGCCCCACGCGAAGAGCTTGACCAGTACTATCGCTATCTCCCGGATCAAGCGGAAATCACCGCCATTGCTCCCCACTGGCTCCTCGACAGCGCTGAAGACTCCGATAGACCGGTTGAGGATTCATCGGCAGTGCCTCCCACGGGTGTACGTCAATGCCGATCGTTCTCGGAGAGCGATGAGACGGCATTCCAAAAGATCCTCGCGGCCCAGCGGCAGGTTCTCCTGCTTGAGGATCGTCCCGCCTGGCATGCCGGCCGTCTCAAGGCAGTCGCTCGAGTCCTCGCGAACCTCAGTTCCGCAGCGGGGAATACTTCCAGTCAAACCGACATTCAAGTTGCGCTCGGCGATGCCTTGTTGACCGGGCGCTCGACGCTCTTGCTCGCCTGGCTCGATGCGCATAGGGTCAATCGGACGGAAACCGTTCCTGGTTCGAATGACACCCTTAGAGCCGCTCCGGCCGGGGCAGATCGAGGAGCCGGCGCAACACTCGAAGATGGCTCAGGCAAATCTCTCGCGGATGAAGGCATCAAGTTTGGCCGCCGCGCCGAAGATGCCGCTAGCGGTCCTAAAAGTCTCAAAGTCGATCAAGCAAAGATCGACCGCCTGATGAACCTGATCGGCGAGCTCGTCGTATCGAAGAACGCGCTGCCCTACCTCGCTGAGCGGGCCGAATCTCACTTTGGCGTCCGTGAACTCTCGCGCGAGATCAAAGGGCAGTACTCGATTATCAATCGCATCGCCGATGAGATGCAGGATGCCATCATGCAAGTCCGCATGATGGCTGTCTCGTTTGTCTTTCAGCGCTTCCCTCGTCTTGCTCGCGATATCTCGCGTAAACTTGGCAAGGAAGTCCAACTGGTGCTCGAAGGAGAGCAGACCGAAGCCGATAAGAATATCATCGAGGCGCTCGCCGATCCGCTCATCCACATCGTGCGCAACAGCCTCGATCATGGCCTGGAGACGCCGGAGGTCCGCCTCGCAGCGGGCAAACCGGCAATGGGCAAACTGACCATCCGTGCCTCGCAGGAGGCCGATCGCGTCGTGATCGAGATCGCAGACGATGGCAAAGGCATCGATCCGGAGGTTATCAAACAGAAGGCCTACGAAAAGGGAATCATCGACGAGGCCACGCTGGAACGTATTGGCGATCAGGAGGCCATCAATCTGATCTTCGCCGCTGGGCTGTCCACTGCTAAAGTCGTTTCTGACCTTTCCGGGCGCGGCGTGGGCATGGATGTAGTTCGTTCCGCCGTCGAAAAGATCAATGGCACAGTACTGTTGCACAGCGAGCTTGGCAAGGGCACCACCATCCGTATCTCACTGCCACTCTCGATGGCGGTCACGCAGGTCATGATCGTCGAGTCCGACCGGCAGTTGTTTGGCGTGCCGATGGACCATGTTGTCGAGACCGTGCGGGTTCCGCGGAAAAGAATCCGCGCCTTTAAGCAAAGCCAGACGGCAGTCCTGCGCGGGCGCATCGTGCCCTTGAAGAGTCTCAACGCGCTGCTGGGAATTGCCGCTATCCCTCGCGCGAATTCTGACGATGAACTTGCTGTACTCCTTGTTCAGGCCGGGAGCGTGGAGTTGGGCCTGGTGGTTGACGGATTCCGCGAAACGATCGGCGTAATTCAGAAACCATTGAACGGTTTCCTATCGAGCGTCGCCGCATTCTCCGGGTCGGCACTTCTTGGAAACGGGTCTGTGCTCATGATTCTCAATATTCGGGAGATCGTCTGATGCCAATTGAGTATAAGAAGAACCGCGCCGTGTTTCGCGACGAGGTGACGGTGGAGGAGGCGGAAGGGTTGCTCGAATGGCTTCAGACCCGACTCGGCGCCAAGGCGGACCTGGCGGCCTGCAACCATCTGCACACGGCCAATCTCCAGGTGTTGATAAGTGCCAAGACCTACATCTCCAATTGGCCCAAAGATGCCGGGCTGCGTGCATGGCTGAAACCGGTATTGGGACCACGCGATTCGAACCAAGAAGAATGAGAGGGATCACTTGGCAAAGACAATTCTGCTTGTCGACGATTCAGTCACCATGCTGATGAGCCTCAAGAGCACTCTCTCCCTCGGCGGCTTTGAGGTAGAAACGGCCAACAATGGTCAGACGGCGCTGGACAAATTGAAGGCCGGGCTCAAGCCCAGCCTCATCATCACCGACGTCAACATGCCGGTGATGGGCGGGCTCGAAATGATTGGCAAAGTGCGCGCCTTGCCGGGCTGCCGATTCTTTCCCATTCTGACGCTCACCACTGAAAGCGAGACTGCCAAGCGTGACGAGGGCAGACGGCTTGGCGCCACCGGATGGTTGGTGAAACCAATCTCTGGAGGCGACCTATTGAAAGTCATCAAGCAGCTCTTGCCTGGAGCATAAGGCAACTATGATGACGCGGAACACAGAACTTAATACAGATTCAACTACCAGTTGGCCGCATGCGCAATCAGGAAGCCGGATCATGAAAGGGATGGAAGGGAGACTTCACCGCGTTAAGAAGCGACTGCTCCTTCAAGTGGCGCTTGCGCTCCTTTGCAACGTTGTGTTCCTTGCAGTATTGTTTTGTATCGACGGGCAGTCGTTCATCGCAGATTGGATACGCATCGTCGTAGCGCTCGCGCTTATCAAGTTTCTTCCCTTGCTGATCGTCGAATGGTGGAACTGGATAATGGCTCGCCGCAGCATCTCCACCATGTGGTCGTTCGGCAACCTCAGCTTCGATGAAGTGTCGAGCGAACTGGCGACCCGGAAGGCGATCGCAGTCGACCTCAAAGACAGCAAATCCTATATCGATGTGATGCACGGGCAGATAGGCGGTTCTCTTGTCGAATCTGAGCAGGAGATCACGGCGCTTATCGAGCAACTCAATCTGCTGAGTGCGCAATCCAGCCATCAAATGAAGCGGATCACCGACTCTGTCCAGGGCGGAAAGGCCATGGCTGATGTTACCCAAGTTCGAGTGGAGAAGAACAAGCAACTCATCTCCAAGCTTGAGGCTAAGTTGGGAGAGCAAGATGATGAGATGCATGAAAACTACGAACAAATCCGTGCGCTGGCTGATGATGTCAAGGCCTTGACCCCCATCATCGCCGTCATCGTAACGATCGCCAAGCAGACCAATCTGCTCGCACTGAATGCTGAGATTGAGGCTGCCCGGGCCGGGACAGCTGGCCGCGGATTCGCCGTGGTCGCTAACGAAGTCAGAGAACTGGCCAAGCGGTCCACCAACGCCGCCGCGGACATCGCCGGAAAACTTAACACCACGGCCGACAAAGTCGCCAGCAAAATGGCAGAGGTGCAGAAGGCGCTTGAAGAGCGATACCGCGTCAACGAGTTGAAAGGTTTGGTTGGCGAATTGACTCAAATGCAGCAGGATTTTAGTGATAGCTGCAAGTTGCAACTGGATATTATTTCGGACGTCGAAGCGGGGCATCAGGAGAGTGTGAGCTATTTATTGGAGGCGATGGGGCATATCCAGTTCCAGGATGTATTGCGGCAGAGAATGGAGCACGTGCAGGTCGCGCTCGTGGAGATGCGCGAACACTTGCTGCAGTTAGGCAATCTTCCTGATCGTCCAGGCTGGGATGGTCTCTTCGAGACGACGTTCAAAATGTTACTGGAAGACCATTTGAGCAAATATCACATGGCGAGCCAGACCATTACACATTTATCAGTGTCGGGCGGCAACCTGGGCGGAGACCACAGTCGCCCTGCCATCGAACTGTTCTGAGAGGAGATCGCCTCCTTACGCAAATTTAAATGCATTCTGGCTAGATCGTCGGTCTGGCTACGCACAACCTTGAAGTGAAAAACACTCTGCACAATGTACCCAAAGCGACTTTGGGAGAATGGCTTAGGTCGCTCTCATCCGCGATTCACATGCAAAGAGGAAATGCGCCCGTCTCGCTAATTCGCCGAACTCGCACAGGCCCGCTCCAGGAGAGTCTGAACGTCCACCGCATGGTCAAACTCCATCACCTTGGTCTGCGGTGCCTGGTCGCTCGTAGCGGCAATAATCTGCTGTTTGAAATCTGCGAACTTCTCGTCGGCCGCTACTCCACCGAAGAACAACGCCAAGCAGGGGTGGACCCCACATCCGCGGAAGGAGATCACCGGACTTGGGACGGACGGCGCTTAGCCGCTCTTGCTCTGGCCGCCTGAGCGAATTGCACATCGTTGGCGCGCATCAATTTCACCCATTCCGTGGTCGATATCACCGGACCGCGGCGCGTATACCTGAAATCAAGAAAGGCCCAAATGAGCGCTACAAGCATGAGAAGGATTGCAATGGCGGTGTCTGCATGGACCATGACGGCCTCTTCGCCGGCGAGAGTGCATCTGAGCCGGATTGTATGACGGTTTGCAATGGAAAAGCCCTCAAGGGGACTCACCTCTACATAGTAGCCCTGCTCTGACATGAAAGCAGTAAGCAACACAACAGGAAAACCGGCAACTGACTACAATTGCGCGTGCCGACTCTTAACTTCCGGAAAAACGAGGTGCGCAGGACACCATCCATCGCGGCGCGGAGTGGATCCGGACATTTCCTGTGATGGCCTGCATAAGCACTTGGTTCTAATGCTGTTGTTCCACGCTAAGTGAGCAGTTGTAACCATTCCTGCAAACACCTTTGACTTAGCTTGTACATGAGTGGTTCACATACGAATTGGCGGCTTCTCCTGCCGAAGATGATGGATCGTTCCAAGGAGTGTACGACATGGCGTTTGCCTGAAGGCGGAACGACGATTCCTCTGTCGACTCCATCTGCTTACAGTGCTATCAAACAGTCGCTTGTGCCGAGACCGAAATTGGGCTTGCACCGCACGAAGAGAATCATCTATGCAATCCGTTTGGTGAATGGCTCCATTCACGGCAGCCTAGGTTAAATGCTGCTCGTCCGAAGCGCCGAGAAGCGACTGGCGAGAACCCTTTTGCTTATGAAGGAATTCGGCCAGCTGGGCGAGCCGGTGACATTGATTCCCAAAATCTCTCAGAAGGCCATGGCGGAGATCATCGGCACCACACGATCGCGCGTCAGCTACTTTATGAGTCGCTTTCGCAAATTTGGCTTTATCGATAACAAAGACCGCATTCGTGTACATAAATCTCTGCTGAATGTCGTTCTGCACGATCATATGCCCGATGACAACTCGTACAAGTCCGGCATCTTCAATCTGCCGCGCAGAGGTGCTAATGCGGCGGCGAGCAAAATCGGTTTCGATCAAAATTGACCAGCGTCATCAAAAGATGCGGTGGCATACTCGCCCTACTCTCCCAGAAATTTGTCGATTGGAGCGACCAATGCCAGACCTTAAAGGGTCAATCCTTGTTGTTGACGATGAAGAATCACTGCGAAACTCACTTGCAAAGGTTTTTACCTACCTGCAATATCGGACTCGGTCTGCGGAGGACGGAATCGCGGCGCTGATCGAAATGCGCCAGGAAGTCCCTGACATTCTTGTTTCGGATCTGAACATGCCGAATATGTCAGGCTTCGAATTGCTCTCCATCGTCCGGAGACGCTTTCCCGCTGTCCGCGTAATCGCCATGAGCGGGGTGCTTTCTGAAGATGCGATCCCCTGTGGAGTTACGGCTGACGCCTTCTATCAAAAGGGCGGTGGTATGGCCGCGCTGCTGAAGATTCTGGAGGGACGGCCCTGGCCAAAACGTGAACCCGCCGACGTGCCAGACCCCATTTGGATCCGGAAGAATGGTCACGACTCATCAGGAGGCGAATTTGTGACGATCTCCTGTCCGGATTGTTTTCGAACTTTCCCCATGCCGATCGACACCGCGAGCCTGATTCTCGATACCAATTGCAAGTTCTGCGATTGCCTGATTCTCTATGCGGTCGTCGATCCATACAACGTTGTTTTTCCGCCCCGCTACGTGCCTGGTCGACGATTTGCCGAGCCTGTTTCCCATAAGGTACTGTTCGGCAATTGAAGTGCCCCTGCCGGTCTGGTTACCCTCGACGGCTATGCAGCTTCCCGTCGCGCTGTTCGCGAGATGCGTACGGACGGTCTGTTGCCCTGCACCACAAACCGTTTTAGGATCAGGCTAGGTTTTGTACTCGATTCCCCCCTTCTCCGAGGGATCTTGCGGCAAATCGGCTCGGCCCGAGCGAACGGGAATTCCACTGATAAGCCCTTGATACCCGGTTAGAGGCTTGCCCAGAATAACCACTCCTCTGGACGTGATTTCATATTCTCGAATATCCTTGGCATGATTTCCGCCCCGCATTTTGATCACCACCATGATCTTGCGAAGCTGGCCATCGATGGATACATACCGCAGCCGGAGGATGTCATCGCAAAGGAAAGAGATTGAGTAGGTACTGAATGGGAATTCGATAAAGGACTCATCCACCTCGACGGTGCTTAAGATCGTCACCCCGATTCCAGTCAGAGCGAAGATCATCCGGTAGAGAGATTCACGGAAGTCGGCGCGGAAACCGGGCGAAAGAGCCATCTCAAAGCCCGCCAGAGAATCGATCACCAGGCGCTTGGCGCCGATCTTCTGCACGGCGTCCAGAATCGATTGCATGGTTTCATCCACGGAGAGGTCGAGGGGACGGAGATAGAGGATTGTGAGCCTGCCATCTTTCTGCGGCGATTCCAAATCCAAACCCAGACTGGTGGCACGCTCCGCATACGCTTCGGGACGTTCTTCGAAAACCGCAACGATTCCCGGCTCTCCCTGGCGTATCCCTTCGGCAATGAATTGTGTTGCGAGGACAGATTTGCCCGTTCCCGAAGACCCGGCGACGAGGACGCTATCGCCTTCGCGCACGCCTCCACCCAGCATTATGTCCAACTCGGGAACACCGAAGGAAAGCCGCCTACCTCCGGGCGGGTTTCTCTTGCGTGCGGTCAACCCAAACGTGCGCGAAAAAGCCTGCACTCCGTCGTCGGTTATGCGAAACGTGTGCAAACCCGGGACCGAATCCTGGCCTCGCAATTTGACTATCTGGAGTTTCCGCACGATGGAGTTTCGCTCTGCCGTTTGGCGCAGCCAGAACAGACCATCTGCGACAGTGAATATTGGATTGTCACGTAGCTCTTCCTCCGCATATTCACCGATCAGGAATGTGGTAGCTTGCCAACTGGCCAGGAACAGAGCTAACCGTTGAATGAACGATTGCAGGTCCATGTTGCTCTGCGGATTGAGAACCATGGTGCGGAATGAGTCGACAACAACGACAGCAGGGTTGACTTTTTCAACTTGTGTAGTGATCGCTTCCAGGACCGCACCCAGGTCCTTCTGCAAAACAACCTGGCTCAGATTGATAAAGCGAACGGAGTCCGGCAGCTTGGCAGGATCAAAGAACGTGTACTGTTGCTGATATCGCAACATCTTTATGGCGGACTCGCCGAGGACAGTGAAGTAGAGAGCAGGACGTTCTGGAGTGGCATTGGCGAACACGAACTGATGAGCGAGAGTCGTCTTACCGCTTCCGGGGGCTCCCGCGACAATGTTGAACGAGAATTCGGGGAGCCCACCACCCACAATTTCGTCGAGCCCCGGAACGCCTGTCGGTAGTTTGTTGATCTTCACCTTGTCTTGACTGTCCACTTTTATCTCCCGTCTCCAGAACTTTGGTCGTCAAAGGCCGCACCTGGCCAAGTAACCCGTAGCAAACTCAATGTTGAGGCTTCGCCAAGGAAAATATGAAGCAGATCAATGAAGCGGGCGATGAAAATAATTCCCGCTTCGCCTGCGGGGAACTCGCCGGCCTGCACTTTGTCGATGTCGAATTGATGTTCAATCTCGCCGAAGCCCTGTAATGCGCCGTCCGCAGAAATCCGCACCGCGCTAAGGCTTGAAACCTCTATCTGGGCCAGCGCCAGGGCGCGAGAAGCAAGCAGATGAAAGCTTGCAACTCCGGCAAATTCACCAAGTCCCTGGCGTAACCTACCATAGACGCGAGTGGTTGCCGATTCCGCAGGGTCGGAAGCGCTCCCAGAGAAAGCCTCGTAAGCAAGAAGAAGCTGGGCAAAATTCCGCATTTTTGGAGAAGTCTGCATTTCTAACTGTAGGGTCCAGGCGGAACTCAGTTCATAAAGCGATTCGTTTCCGGATCAGGTCCGTCTTCCTGCGGGCCGCCCGCCTTACTTCGGATGAGTGTGAAAATGTCCAGAACCGTTGCGATACTACGAATATTTTCCGCGACACTCACGAGCCCATCTTCCATGCCAGGATGTTTGTCGGCCAGAATCTCAATTCGCTTGCTCACCTTTCTAAGGTCGTCGACCTCCAGCAGAAGGTCCTCAAAAGCCGGAGCAAGGGCGGATACATTGGCTGCCGAATCTGTTGGGTCCGCCGATGTCGATTCTCCCCTCTCATCAACCTGTAGGCGCAAATCCTCTATCAAACGCAGCGTTGTCGCCTCGCCCAGAAAAGCAAGAAACAGCCCGAGGAGGTGCGCAATCAGATCGATTCCCGCCTCGTCGTTCTCATCAGTGTCTGTCCGGGATTCAACTTCGCCGAGGCCTCGCAGACTTCCATTCGCCGTTATCTGCACGACTCCGAGCCGGGGAGATTCCAATTTGGCCAGAGACAACGCGCGGGAAGCGAGAGTTTGAAACCCCTCAGAGCCCACCAGTGTGCCAAGTTGCCGGCGCAGCCTATCATAAACGCGTACCGTTGCAGGTTCGCTTTGCAGTGACTTCGTACTTACATCCACCTCGCAGGTAACGAGGCTGCGGGCCATATCACGCGTCTTTTGCGGAGGAAGCATCGGTTTCGTTCTTCCTGATACTCTACTCGTCGTCCGGCAGGTGAAGCATAACTGCGATAATTACACCGCTCGCGATTGCTTCTGATGAGAGTACCCTTGCTCAACTCATCAGATGAGTTTGGAGTCATGCGCTGTGATCGAAATTGAAACCTCCCCGGAAAGATGAACAAACTTAATCAGATCACTCTACAGCGGGATGACCTCAACCTTTCTGTCGCGAATCGCCGTTGCCATGTAGGCTCGGATGTTCCCGCCTTGCGCGCGATGTGCCAGGTAATCCCTGGATCATAACAAGTCGTCATTGTCTCTTCCTTTGCGCGGCGTGAGCCCGACCGAATTAGATAAAGGTGCGCCCTCTCTTCTCAACAATCTTCGATGGTTTATTGCATGATGGAAGACTGATGTCGCATACAGATATGCTCCACTGCTCAGATCGGGCAAACTGCGAAGGATCGATAGGACCACCGTGCGCAGTCACTCCCAAAGGACGCGACCTCCAGCGTAGTTGCAATGATATGGAACGCAGGTTGTTAAGTATGGTCACAATTGCTCCAATTCAAACTGTGACTAATCAACCATCGTGGCGGGGCTGCGAAGCGGCTGTACACGGCCCGTCCCAACGCGGCGCAGTCACAATGGGAAGCCAAATGTGGTGCTCTTCCCTACCGGCTTTGCGCCCATCGTGCACAGTATCGGCTCGTCACAGGAGATTGTAGATTTTGGAATTCGGCCTGGACTTCGACCCACGGCGGCTCGGCCAACGGGAAAGGTCCGGCAATCGCGCGGAAATTGTCAAATGCTGTGTCATCCACAATTCTCATTAGATCCTTCCGTTTTTTCGCGATTTGTTCTGCCCCCACCCAGCAGGAGTATGCAGTCCAGATGTACTCCTTGCTGTTCCCCTTGCTCATCGTGGTGCAGAAGGCATTCAAAATGCGGGACAGAGCAGAGGGCGAATAATGCACATGAGCACTATTGGACAGTTTTCGCGGCTTCTCGTCAGTTAGTCTGACCGCGTCTGCCGGAAGTTTCCGGGAGCAAGACGCACGAATTCTGATGGGCGAATGCCGCAAGGCCAAATCAGATGTTCCTCTCATTTTTTCGAAAAGGTTCTAGCGGAAAATGCTCAGTACTCTTGTGGCTAAGGCGAAAGCTCTTGAAACAATCGACGAACGGATGCTTCGATGCGGCATCAGCCGCCGCTCTTTTCTCGTGTTCTGCTCGACCCTGATGATCGCGGCGCCCTATGGACTCTCCATCACGGATAAGAGGACGCCGGAAGAAGTTGCCACCGGGCTTGGAAAGATCGCCCGTCCCTCCATCATCTGGCTTCATTTTCAGGATTGCACCGGCTGCACGGAGTCGCTCCTTCAAACTTCGCATCCTGATTTCGGCGACTTGATTCTCAACGTCATTTCACTCGAATATCACGAGACTTTGATGGCTGGCTCCGGCTTGCAGGCGCGCCAAGCGCTGGATGCAGCGGTCAAGAAGCATACTGGACAATTCATCCTTGTTGTCGAAGGATCAATCCCCACCAAGGACCGGGGGATTTACATGAAGCTGGCGGGTCGCCCGGCGCTCGACGTTTTGGCCGATATCGGCAACAAGGCCGCTGCTATCGTGGCCATAGGTTCATGCGCGTCATGGGGCGGAATTCCATCGGCTGATCCCGATCCCACAGGAGCGGTCGGTGTGGCCGATCTTCTTCCCACCAAAGCCATCGTGAATATTCCCGGTTGTCCGCCCAATCCTTACACTTTGCTTGGCGTGCTGCTGCAATACGCGGCCGATGGCCGTCTTCCTGAGATGGATGACCAGCGTCGCCCGAAATTCGCATTCGACCGCGATATTCACGAACACTGCCCACGACGCGCACACTTTGATGCGGGGAACTTCGTGAAGCAATATGGCGACGAAGGGCATCGAGAAGGTTGGTGCCTTTACGAGATGGGGTGCAAGGGCCCAGACACGCACGCGGGTTGTTCGACGCGCCACTTCAACGAGATTCCCGACGTGTGGCCCATCGGCATTGGCGCTCCTTGCATTGGCTGCACGGAGAAGAGCGTCGCATTCAAAGTGTCCATGTTTGAGGTGGTGAAGCTTCATACGATCGCCGCGCCACCCACGTCGTACGCACCGATCACGACGACTAAGGGAACCATCAGTCCGCTCGCCACCGGCCTTGTCGGCGCTGGCGTTGGCGCACTTGTGGGAGCCGGCTATGTTGCCTCACGCAAGTTTTCCAAAGTGGAAGACGATGAGAGCGCGCCCGGTTCTAAGCCCGCTGCTCCGGGATCAGGACCGGGGTCGGGTAACGAGCCGGGAGCATCGGCATGAGCGTAACTGTGAATCGTCGCCAGGCTTTCAAGGTAATGATTGGGCTGGGGAGCACAGCCGCAAGCGCTCTGCTGCCCACGGCCGCGCACGCCGCAAACCCAGCGGCGAGCAAGACTGAAGAACATCCTGCGCATCCCATCGCGCCACCCAACGCCATTGCAATGCTCTACGACAGTACAGTCTGCACGGGCTGCAAAGCCTGCATGCCGGCGTGCAACGAGGCCAACGGCCTTCCATCGGACACATTACTCTCCGGCGGAATCTGGGACATGCCCATGGGGTTAAACGCAAAGACAAAGAACATCATCGAACTCTACCAGGATGCGCAGAGCGACGAGTTTGCCTTCGTTAAGAAACAGTGCATGCATTGCCTCGACCCTGCGTGTGTTACCGGATGTCCCTTCGGATCGCTGGTCAAGCGTGACCTGGGCGCCGTCACCTGGAATAGTTCGTTGTGCATTGGTTGCCGTTATTGCGAGGTCGCGTGTCCTTTTGAAGTGCCTCAATTTCAATGGGAGAATTGGAACCCCAAGATTGTGAAATGCGAGTTCTGCTACGATCAGCGCCTCAAAGAGGATATGCAGCCGGCCTGCACTGCGGTATGCCCGACCGGAGCGGTAATCTTTGGCAAGCGCACGGATCTGCTCGCACAAGCGAAGGAGCGAATTGCGGCAACGCCAGAGAAGTATTTCGAGAATCGGGTCTATGGCGAGCATGAGGCAGGAGGGACGCAGGTGCTCTATCTTTCGAGCGTCTCTTTCCAAAAGCTTGGTCTGCCCAAACTCGGCACTACCTCGATCGGTCACTACGCTACCAAAGTTACATCTGTCCTCTACAAGTGGCTTGCAGGACCCGCGCTCGTCGCAGGCGTATTCGGCTTTTTCATCCGCCGCAACTGGGAGCGCCACGAGAATGAACGCCGCGATCACGAAGAGAAAACTGGATTTCCCGATCAGCTATGAGAGTCTCCGAACCCACATCCGATAAAAGAGGCACGACGCTCATCAACCACTGGCAGTGCGGCGTACCTGTGACGGCCGGCCCTGTGTTGACGCCATTTCTTCTAGCGCTCAGTGGTCTTGCGGCCATCGGACTTGGGTTGGCCGCACTTCGATTCTTTTCTCCACTGGGTCCGTTCTCGGCGATGAATGACGTTTATGCATGGGGCATCTGGAAGACCTTTAATGTGATGACACTCACTGCCCTTGGCTCGGGGCCGCTGGCTTTGGGCATAGCTGCCTGGGTTTTTAATCGTCAGAAGCTCCACGTGGTGATGCGCACTGCGCTCGCCTCCGGATTTCTGTTTTACGCAACTGGATTGATCGCCCTCGGCTTCGACGTTGGTCGCCCATGGAACTTCTACAGCGCTTTAATGCCATGGAGATGGAACAGTGAATCGGCAATGCTTGAAATCTCCATCTGCATGCCACTCTACTGTGCGGTCTTTTTATCGTTTGAAATACTCCCTCTTGTCCTGGAGCGGGTTTACTACACGGGAAATGAACGATCCCGTGCGTTCCTGAACCGCATCGCACCCATGATCCGCAAAGCATATCCGTTCGTAATTATTGGAGCTTACGTCATTCCTCTCATGCACCAATCCTCGCTGGGCGGCTTGTTGCTGCTGGCTGGAACCAAGATCAATCCGCTTTGGCAATCGCCCATGATGCCGCTGCTTTATCTGATCGCGGCTGTTTTTTGCGGGCTTGGTTTCACGATCTTCTTGCTGATGATTATTTGCCTTCGGTACGCTCGCAAGCTTGACGCCGCTGTCCTGGCCGAACTGGCCAACTTGCTTTCAGGCGTCTGCTTCGTCTTCCTCGCAGTCCGCATCGCCGACCTCATCTGGAGGCAGCAACTCCGCGCCGCATTTGCCTTCGACAAAATGAGTATGCTGTTTCTCTTTGAAAGTGCAATGATCCTCGCGCCTGCGCTTGCCCTCCGCTTCCGGCGCATTCGCGAGACGCCGCGCGCCCTGTTGAACATGTCCGCCCTGGCCTGTCTCGGCGGGATGCTTTATCGATTCATTCCCACTTCAATTGCATACACGCCTCTGCGCAGCACAGCCTACTTTCCTTCAGCGCCGGAGTTGGTGATGGCAGCAGGATACATCGCGCTTGGGTGCGTAGCGTTTGTGCTTGCGGTCAACTATTTTGCTGTGCTGCCTGGAGAAGCCAGCACATGGGACCATACCTTCCGCCCCTTCGGCTGGCCGAGGCAATCAGCACAATCTTCCATAGCCATGCCGATCACCTCCACAGTGGTCCGAGAAAGAGCGATCTGATGGCACGTATCTCTATTGACCCTGTGACGCGCATTGAAGGGCATCTTCGCATCGATGTTGAAGTCGACGGCGGTACCGTAAACAAGGCATGGGCAAGCTGCACTATGTGGCGCGGACTTGAGACGATCTTGCGGGGCCGCGATGCTCGCGAGGGATGGGTCTTCGCGCAACGCTTTTGCGGTGTCTGCACGACGGTGCATGGTATTGCTTCTGTCCGCGCCGTGGAAGATGCGCTCGCACTCGACATCCCGCCGAACGCGCAGTATATCCGCAATCTGATTCTCATCGGCCATGCGCTACATGATCACATCGTGCATTTCTACCATTTATCCGCACTCGACTGGGTCGATGTGATGTCCATCCCAAAGGCCGACCCGGCGCGCGCAGCTTCTATCGCGGAGAGCTCCAGTTCATGGCGGGGAAACTCCCGGCGCGAACTTGAAGCCGTGCAAGACAAGGTGAAAGGAATCGTGGCCGGAGGACAGCTCGGCATCTTCTCTCATGGATACTGGGGCCATCCCGCCATGCGCTTAAGCCCGGAGATGAATCTGATTCTCTTCGCGCACTATCTGCAAGCGCTCGAATTTCAAAGGAAGTCCTGCCAGGTCGTGGCAATCCTCGGTGGGAAGACACCGCACATTCAGAATCTCGCGGTTGGCGGAGTCATGAATGCAATCAACCTCAACAGCCTGGCAACGATGAATATGGATCGGCTGGGAATGTTGAAAGCTATTCTTGAAGACTTGATTCCATTTGTGCAACAGGTCTTTCTTGTCGATACCTGCTTGCTGGCGGCTTCCTATCCGGAATACTTCCATTTTGGCCGCGGTGTTGCGAACTACCTGGCGGTCCCGGATCTCCCACTCGATGCGGGAGCCACCAAATTCGATCTTCCTGGCGGCGTCATCATGGGTGGCAACCTTGCCTCCGTACGACCCATGCAAAATTGGAAGGACGAGCCTTTTCGTAGAGCGATTACCGAGGACTCAACTCACGCGTGGTATCAGGGCAGCGGGCCCATTGAGCCGTACAAGGGCGAGACTACGCCGGACTATACCGACTTCAAAGAAGACGCGAAGTACACATGGGTCAAGGCGCCGCGCTATAACGGAAGCCCCATGCAAGTGGGCCCACTTGCCAACATTCTTGTCGGCTACGCATCCGGCCATGCACTCACGCGCAAGTGGACCAATGCAGCATTCGACAGGATCGCCGCCGTGCATGGGCTGAAGGTCGTGCCCAATGACATGCAGTCGACCATGGGCCGCTATCTGGCCCGAGCCGTCCGCTCTGCGATGCTTTCAGAGTTGGCGCTCGAACATCTAGAATTGCTCTCGACCAACATCATCAACGGAGACGACACCACCTACAACGCACCCCAGTTTCCGTCAGGAGAAATCATGGGAATGGGCATGCACGAAGCGCCGCGCGGTGCGCTCTCGCACTGGGTTGTTATTGATAAAGGCGCCTTTACAAACTACCAGGCCGTTGTGCCAACCACCTGGAATGCGAGCCCGCGCGATCAGAACGGCGTCCCCGGGCCTTATGAGACATCGCTCATTGGCAGTCCCGTCGTAGACGTTGAAAAACCGCTGGAAGTCCTTCGCACAGTGCATTCCTTTGACCCCTGCATGGCATGTTCCTGTCACACCCTCGATGCAACCGGAAAAGAGATTGCACAGGTTAAGGTCCAATGAAGACCCCGATCGACGATCGTGTCATATCTGTCATTGGGTTGGGAAACGTCTTTCTCGGCGACGATGGCTTCGGCCCCCTTGCGGTCGAGACATTTCGCTGTCGGTATACGTATGGCCCAGAGGTCGAAGTACTCGACCTGGGCACACCGGGACTTGATTTGGCGCCCTATCTCTATGACCGCAAACTTGTAGTCATTGTCGATGCGGTCCATTCAGACCTTCCAGCACGAAGCGTATGGCAGTTTTGCGAAGATGATTTCGCTTCTAGCCGCGCTTCGATTCGCATCACAGGCCACGACCCGGGTCTATGGGAAACCCTCACCCATCTACGCCTCGCTGACTGCGGTCCGTCCGAGCTGATCGTGATTGGAGCGGAGCCTGAGTCATGTGCCTTCGGTGATGGGCCCTCTGAAGCAATGTTAAGCGTTGCTTCAGAGGCCGCCGAAAACATTGCCCAGGTGCTCACGCAACGAGGCGTTTTATGCCTTCCTCGCGTTGTCGCTCCTCGCCGCAATCTATGGTGGCTTCCGCTCAACCCCATCGAGGACCCCGGCACTCTTGAGGCCGACATCAATGCATGAGATCTGCATAATAGAGAGCATCCTCGAAGTAGCTGAAGAAAAGGCTCGCGAGGCAAAGTCGCCCTCGATTACCGTCATCAAACTCCGACTTGGGCAGTTCACTGCCATTGCTCGGGAGGCACTGGAGTTTGCCTTCGAAGTTGCTCGGCTAGGAACATTGGCCGAACATGCACGCTTGGAAATCGAAATCGTTCCTATGGTCTTGCATTGTGTCGTGTGCGACATAGGGACAGAGCCGACAAGGGCAATGTCTTTCATCTGCCAGCATTGTGGCTTTCCGCTGAAGATTGTATCCGGCAAAGATCTCGAGATCGAATACATCGAGATAGATGAACGCTGTTCCGAGTCCACGGCGGCAGCCTGACATGGACCTATGCGCTGTCTAGTATTCGTAAAGGTGGGTGGTGGCGATCATGACGCGAGCCGATGCGCGCGATTTCCTCGCGCTTGCGCACAGGCTCAACATTCAACCGCGCGTTTCTGTCTTTTCACTGGATCAGGCCAACCAGGCGCTGATGGCCGTGAAGAATGAAACAGAGAATGGATCAGCCGTCATTGTGCCCTGAGCACGACGGGAGGCGCAGAGATATTGGAAGCGCAGGTCGGATCTCAGCCGCAGTGTTTGGTGCTTTCCGGCATTACATCGCTTCGCTCAGATTGCCCCCGCGTATGTCGTCGAAGAACAGTGTACTTCGTTGCAACACACACTCAGCGGCATATAAGTACATTGCGGCCGACCATGTCTGCCAATCCCGGCCGCTTGGTTTGCCGGTTTGCGCGTGGATCCACTCGTTGAAGCCCCATTCTGCGGCGTTTTCATGCCACGGCTTGACGAGTTTTGTCAGCGCCAAGAGTTTTCGCTCTGCTAGATCCATCTGTCCTGCGGCCACGCACGCCGAGACGTAGAAGCCACAAATGAACGGCCACACTCCTCCGTTGTGATAGTCTCCCGGCCGGTTATAGCGCTCGTATCGCGGCAGCCAATCCGCATGATGGGGCAGAATGTAAGGAAACAGACAGGGCGGCAAATCCACGATAAGTTCTCCGCGGCCCCGCATGGCCTCGCACTCGGCTTCAATCCACGTCAGCATGTTCGTGGCCCATTGCGGTGAAGCAATCCCGGTCAGAATTGCCAGGCTGTTGCCCAGCAGATCGAAGCGGTCGCTGCTCATGATCTTGTATGAATAAAGGCCGTAATAGGGCGCGGTTGGCTCCACAAGAGCCTCTTGCTCATAGCTCTTCTTTTGCTCAGTTCCCACCTCGAGACGGCTCATTAATCCACGCAGTTGCTCGGCCGACTCGTGTTCACCAAACAGGCGAAGGTATGCATAGACGAGCATGTTCACGTACAAACCATACCCCATGACGAATTGTTCATCACGCCAGTCGCTGGTGGGTAACTGGCACACCATCACCCTGTCATCAGGGCTTTGGTACTGCATCCACCGCTTGGCTTTCTCTGCTGCCTCAAGGAGGAATTCTGGCTGGTTCCTCGATATTCTGTAGATCGCCAGCCCAAATAGAAAGAGCGGTGTCGAATCGCTGGAGCCACGGTTATCTGGATCGTGTGCGAGGGATGGGATGTGACCGTGCAGCGTCTGATTGTTAGCAAGCGCGATGAGTGTACGCTCCAGAGCATCCGCAAGGCGCTCGTTGCCTGTCGCCAGAAAACCGAGAGCTGAAATCATCAGGTCGCGTGTATAGGGCTCCGGGTATCCCCAGCCAGCGGTTCGAGGCAGTCCTTGAAAAGGTCCTTGCGCGTTATGCAGCAGGATTTGTAGAGCGGCCTCTTTGGCCAACTCGATGGAGGCTAGCGAATTCTCGTCGAATGACATAGATTCCTCGATGGTGCGCTGGGCTGTGTGGGCAGCACACGCGGCGCGTTGCTTTCTACTGGACACCCAACCGATCGGAGATGATCTCCACGAATTGCCTGGCGACCTGTCGATAATCGAATAATTCGACCACGCGCTTGCGACCCGCTTCTCCCATTCGACGCCGCAGAGCGCTATCCTGCATAAGAAGACGAAGGTACTTGGCGATGTCGGGTACGCTGGCTCTATATTCGGCTGTACGTGGATTAGGAAACACGATACGATGACTCTTTTCGTAGTCGTGGCCTTCGCCGTAGAGCGCCTCGGTGATCTTTCTCTCCTCTGCCACTTCCGCCAGGAATGCTGTCTCGCCATGAACCATCGTGTCGCGGAATGCCATGGCGTTGATTGCGATCACAGGCTTTTCGCAGGCATTCGCCTCGACCTGGATCATGCCAAAACCCTCCAGCCGCGAAGGTGCAGCGTAGATGTCGCAGGCAGACAATAAGTAGGGCATGAAATTCTGCGAGACGACATTAGTGGAGAAAGTGACCTTATTGCCGATGCCCAGATCTTCCGCCAGTTTGAGGTCGATCAGGTTCTGCTGATCGGTGCGGGGTTGAGGCCAAACCTTGCAGACATATCTCCAGTCGGGAACCTCTCCATCGATCAGCGCCAATGCCCGCATGACCTCCTGAGCCCCTTTAGAAGCGCCATCGCCGCCTGCGGTCAGGATCATCAACTGATCCTTCGATATTCCAAACTCCTCGCGGATCGATTGGACCTTCACGTCATCAGGGCTATGCGGCCTGTATAGGTCCGTGCCGCAACCCACGGGAAGCACCACGATATTGTCACCTTTGATGCCGTCCCTGATGTATACCTCTTTCACCCAGTTTGAGGTAACCAGGATCAGAGGGAGCGCATTTAGCACTTCACGGTGTTCCGCGATATAGCCATCCGCTACGAGCCAAGGCACGGCCTTCATTCCAAACTTCCGCGGATGCAAAACCAGATTCGGGATATGGCCCCAGAATCCCACGCCGACCACCACATCGGGCTTAAACCAGCGATAGTACCACTCCTTCTCCAAATCCGATTCCAAGTGGACCGGATGAACATCCACGCCCATCTCGGACAGGCCCCTGCATAACAGTTCACCTTGCAGGGCCAAGCCTGCCGCCGGCGCCGGATATTCGCTCAATACGAGTACTTTCACGATTGTTGCTCCCTGATTGCCGTACGCTTTGCCGCTGCCTGTGCTGAGTCAAAACACCAGAATCCTTCTTCACGAGGAACGGTCATTGCTTCCCAGCTATCGATGCCATACCCGTAAGCGTCCGTGATCAAACGGCGCTTTTCAAGCCAGACGTTCTCTGCCAACATGTCACGCCGATCTGCATCGTCGCGAACTCGAGGCAAGTACGCGTGCCCTCCATCTTCGTAAGCAAAAAGCCATAGGCCGTTTGTGGCGATGCTACCCGATCGCCAAAGCTCAACTACGCTTTGGCTGCACTCCTCATGCCGGCGGTGACGTGTGTACTCGCCACGCGGACCATGGGTGAGGATCAAGCTGTAACTGTTTCCGGCCAATAATCGGACTATCGTTTCCTGAACCTGTTCCATTGAAAGGGGCGCTTGGTCGGGTTCGTCATCCAGATCGGCCATCTCACCCACCGCCCTCAATTGCTGCAGCACCCGGCGGAACTTTGGTGCACGGTCTGGGTCGGACGCTCTGCAAAGAGTCACAACGCGCCAATCATATTCTGGATGGGTGAGTAAGTATCCGCCGCACCAGAGTGTCTCGTCATCCGGGTGAGCGACGACGACTGCGGCCAGCAAGCGTGGGCCGGATATCACCTCATCGAATTGGAAGGGGGGCATTGTTCTCCAGGGATACTGTTAGAGACGCTTATGTGTGAACCAATTTGGCATCGCGATTGTCAAAACCCTTCATGACTTTGCCTAACGCGCGGATATTTCCATTTAAGACTTTTTCATAGCGGCTATGAACATATCTGGTCATTAAAGATCAGGACGGGAAACTCCACTTGCCGCATGTTCGCTTCTTAACGATCAGATTTCACGAGATTCATAATTTTGTCGTCCGCAGTCTAAGCGCATTGGCGATCACTGAGACCGAACTGAAGCTCATGGCGGCCGCCGCTATCATCGGATTCAAAAGCAGGCCGAAGGCGGGGAAAAGCACTCCTGCGGCGAGCGGAACACCAACGACGTTATAGACGAAAGCGAAGAATAGGTTCTCGCGGATGTTGCGCATCGTCGACTTGCTGAGATGGCGGGCGCGGAGAATGCCGCGCAGATCGCCCTTCAACAGGGTGATGCCGCCAGCCTCCATCGCGACATCGGTACCGGTACCCATGGCGATGCCGATATCAGCCTGGGCAAGGGCAGGCGCATCATTCACTCCATCGCCAGCCATCGCAACGACAGCACCCTTTTGCTGAAACTCTTTGACCACCTCCGCCTTCGTTTGAGGCAACACGTCGGCTTTAAACTCGATGCCAAGCTTATCTGCAACTGCCTTGGCGGTCGTTGCGTTGTCTCCGGTGACCATGATGACCTGAAGGCCCGCCGTCCGCAGTTCGCGAATCGCATCGGGCGTCGATTCCTTGATGGGATCGGCAACTCCTACGATTCCAGCCGGCTTGCTATCCAGGGCAACCAGCATCACCGTCTGACCTTGTTTGCGCAACTCCTCGGCCTGATCGAGGAGCGGGGTAGGGTCGATGGAAAGCTCGCTGAACAGTTCTGCGTTGCCAACTGCTATGTGCTTGCCGGACACCGTTCCCGTCACGCCCTTTCCGGTGACGGAATTGAAAGCATCTACATCGTCTAAGGCAAGGTTCTTTGCCTCGGCTCCTTTTACGATGGCTGCCGCAAGAGGATGTTCGCTGGAACGCTCAACGCTGGCGACAAGTTGCAACAATGTCGATTCATCAATCCCCTGCTGGGGGATGACGGACGTGAGCGTTGGCTTCCCTTCCGTAAGGGTTCCCGTCTTGTCGATGATCAGCGTGTCGACTTTGCCGAATATTTCGAGCGCCTCCGCATTGCGGATGAGAATTCCGGCGCGAGCACCACGGCCGGTCCCCACCATGATCGCCATGGGAGTGGCGAGCCCAAGCGCGCACGGACAAGCGACGATCAACACTGCTACGGTATTCACGAGAGCATGAGCAAAGCGGGGCTCTGGACCAACAAAGAGCCACACTAAAAAGGTGATGACGGCAGCCACGATCACCGCCGGCACAAAGAATGAAGAAACGCGATCCGCAAGCCGCTGAATCGGTGCTCGTGACCGCTGCGCCTCGCTGACCATTTTCACAATCTGCGACAACAGAGTGTCGGCACCAACGCGCTCTGCGCGCATCACGAATCCGCCCGTTGCGTTGACGGTCCCGGCCGTCACCTTCGCGCCCGCGAGTTTTTCTACCGGAATGGGCTCTCCGCTAATCATCGATTCGTCAATGGAACTGTGACCTTCCATCACGATCCCGTCCACGGGCACCTTCTCGCCCGGGCGTACACGGAGGCGGTCGCCGACTTGCACCTGATCGAGCGGCACGTCAGCTTCGCCGCCCTTGTCGTCAAGCCGCCTGGCGTTCTTTGGTGCCAGACCGAGCAGCGCTCGAATCGCACTGCTGGTTTGGCTGCGCGCCCGGAGCTCCATGACCTGACCTAAAAGAACGAGCGCGACGATCACCGCCGCAGGCTCGAAGTACACATCGATTGGTCCTCCGCCCCCACGAAGCGAAGCCGGAAAGATCTGCGGAACGATGGTCGCTAATACGCTGTAGATATAAGCCGAGCCGGTACCAAGCCCGATCAGCGTGAACATATTGAGGCTGCGGTGCACCACCGATTGCCAACCGCGGACAAAGAAGGGTAGCCCGCACCACAGGACTACAGGAGTCGCCAGTCCGAACTCAATCCAAGCCCATAGTCTCGGCGACAACAGGTGCTGCATGGGCATCGATGGAATAAACGCTGAAACCATCAGCGCGAGCATGGGCACGACGAGCGCGATGCTGATCCAAAGGCGCCTTGTCATATCCGCAAGTTCCGGATTGGAATCTTCGGCGGTCACTTCCCGAGGTTCGAGCGCCATGCCACAAATGGGACATGAGCCAGGCGCATCGCGCACAATTTGCGGATGCATCGGGCAAGTGTATTCGCCTTGCGACGCGGACTTCGCCTGTGTTGGTGATGGGGACGCATCCGAATCGGCCTGCACATATTTCTCTGGTGCTGCCCGGAACTTTGCCGCGCAGCCTTCGCTGCAGAAGTGAAAAGTAGCACCCTCATATGCAGCGCTCGCCGCAGCCTTCGAAGGATCGACCTCCATTCCGCAAACGGGATCGTGCTCTTGACCGTGCGGCACCGCGTGATTACGACCGGGTTCGCTCATCCAACTACACCTCGATTGTGAAACCCTGGCTTTCCGCGACTGACCTGATCAATCGGGAAAACGTGCTGTAGTGCTGTGCCATGTTCGCCGACCAAGACAACCCGTCGGCGCGCCCAATCTTCTGCCAATACTTTTCAAGTGTCCGGTCGTAGGCGTCAATCGCTGCCTCGAGCGCTTCCGGATGATATGTTTCCTCGTGACGGAAGCTCTCGATGGCCATGCGGGGTTTTTGGGGAGACTCCTCCGCGACATAGCCGAGCACGACGCCGTCTACCGGGAAGGTGTTTGGCTGCAACTGAAGTAGATCGATCATGGCTTGCGGGTCGCGGCGAATTCCGCCGATAGGAACAACGCCGAGGCCGAAGGCGCGTGCCGCAGTCATCAGCGTGGCCATCGCGATCCCGGCGTCGCTGACCGCAGCCAGGATCCCTTCAAGGCTGCGCTGGAACACCTGCTCGGCGCCGGCCTTCTTTACGCCCAGGCCGGTCTTGTAGAGGTCTACGATGACCGCGATGAACACCGGAGCCTGCGCGATCCACGGTTGACCACCGGCAATTTTGGCTATTCGAGCGCGGCTGTTTGCGTTGCGCACAACCACGAGCGATATCTCGTGACTGTTGGTGGACGTCGGTGCACGACGCGCAGATTCGATAATAGCTTCAAGAATCTCCTCCGGGATAGGATCGCTCTTATAGCTACGGCTGCTGTGATGCGACTGCAACAGCCGGATGGTTTCATTCATCGTGGTTCCTCTTTTGCGTCGACCAACTGCTTCTTTCAAATTCCCGACAGACCAACTTGACAATGACTGCATTGAGTCTTTCGCTACACACTCAGCGCGGGGTAGTCGGTGTACCCATGTGGCCCCGACGTAAAGAACGTGCTTCCGTCAGGCGCATTGAGAGAAGCGTTGTGGGTAAAGCGCATGGGCAAATCAGGATTGGCAATAAAGAGTTGGCCGAAGGCTACAGCATCGGCCTCACCGGCCGCGATGACCTGATTGGCTTGCGCCAGCGTGTATTTTTCGTTCGCGATATATACGCCGCCGAATTGTTTCTTGAGTTGCGGGCCCAATCGGTCCGGCCCGAAATACTCGCGGGCGAACAGGAAACCAAGCTCGCGCCTGCCTAGCTCACGCGCCACGTAGCCGAAGGTTGCGGGCGGATTTGAATCATGCATATCCTGGGCATCGCCGCGTGGTGCCAGGTGCATGCCGACGCGCTTAGCACCCCAAACCGAGACTACTGCGTCCGCGACTTCAAGCATGAGGCGGGCGCGGTTTTCAATCGATCCGCCGTATCCGTCGGTACGATGATTCGATCCGTCCTGCAAGAACTGATCGAGCAGGTAGCCATTGGCTCCGTGTATCTCCACACCGTCAAAGCCAGCCAGCTTGGCGTTCTCTGCTCCGTTGCGAAAGGCGTCGACGATCGCAGGAATTTCAGAAGTCTCAAGGGCGCGGGGCGTTACATATTCAGTCGTAGGACGCACGAGGCTTACATGACCAGCGGGCCGAATAGCGCTGGGAGCAACAGGGAGTTTGCCATCGAGAAAACGCGGATCGGAGATGCGGCCCACATGCCAGAGTTGTGCAAAGATGCGACCGCCGGCTTGGTGCACTGACTGAGTCACCAGCTTCCAGGCTTGGATTTGTTGCGGCGACCAGATCCCTGGCACATTCGCGTAACCAACGCCCTGCGGTATAACCGGTATGCCTTCGGAGAGGATGAGTCCGGCGCCGGCGCGCTGTGTGTAATATTCGACCATGAGTTCGGTCGGAATGTGGTCAGACGTGCCGCGTAGCCGAGTAAGCGGAGCCATAATCACTCGATTCGGCAGATGAAGATCGCCGATTTTGATAGGGTCTAACAGAGAAATCATAAGGATGAGTCCTTCAAGAAAAACGTTCTGTTACCTATGTGTTCAGGAGTGACAGATGTGCGGGTGGAAGAGGCGAGAAGACCGATAAATACGGCCTTCTCGTCGTGATCCCACTCTCATCATCGCTACTCACACAACAGCGATGCTGACTTATCAAATTGTAAAATGAACGACCGTTTCTAATCGGCTTTCTGCCATGTTGCATCACGGTCGTATCGTTCGAAAGATTTTGCGACTTCGTCAGTCTTGCTGCCGAGATCCTTCTCGTAAACGACTCCGTCCTGACCTACAAGAAACGTCTTAACGCCAGAGGAACGGTATTCCGCGGGATAAGCAATAAAAGCAAATCCGCGCGTCATTTTTCCGTCTACGATGTAGCTTTTGGAACCGCCGGGGACGTGAGTTCCCTGCCCTTTCAATACACGAAAATAGTAGCCATGAAACGGCTGCGGTTTTTGACCTGCGACTTCCGCATAGCCTTCACGCTCAGCCGAAGCAACCCATGGACCAAGCGGGCTTACGGTCTCACCCGAGCCTGCTTTCCAGTAGAGTCCATTGTGCTTGTCTTGATCGCTCAGGATCGTCTGCGCATATTGTCTTTCAGTGTCGCCGTCATGTGGCTGGGATTCGTACTCCTTCTCGGCGTCCGCGAGTTCCCCGCACACTTGAATGACCGTCAACTCGTTCTCCCCAACTCTTCGATACAGAATCTCGTTTTTCCCCGCAGCAGTATCGAAATACCAAGAGGCACCTTTCTGGACGAGGGGAATCGGGGTCGGCCAATTTTCCGCGCCGATGTAGAGCGTAGTGAGACCATCCGGCTCACTTACCAGTCGATGCATTTGCTGATATTTCTGCACGAACTGCGCCCGGTGTTGCTTGTCTTCCGCTTCGTCGCCAGAGGAGAGGACATCCTTCGCGCTCGCTCCCAGCACCTTCAAAAGAGACGGTTCATCTTCTTTCTGGAGAGCCGTTACTAACGCTTCACTGGCTTCCGCTGCCGACGAATAGGTTTGCTGTCCCGCTTCAACCGGGTGCACCTGGGCCCTTCGCACGGATGACTCGTGTCCGGTTCGAACCGGCTGTGGAGTGGTTGACTGTCCTGCAACCGTCATCGGAGCGGTCCCAAGGCAAATCGCCAGCATCAGTAATGCCCCGGCGCCCACTCCAACTCGAATTCTTCCAGCAGAAATACTTCCTTGAATCGAAATCATAAGTTTCTCCGTCCTGCTATTTCCAATGCGGCTTCGAGGATTGTTAAGAGAACGAAATGAAACAATCGCTATTACCGGTGGCCGCCGCCATGGGATCCGCCACCGCCACCGCCGCCGCGTGAACCACCACCGCCGCCACGCGAGCCGCCGAATGAGCCGCCACGCATACTGGACGCGCCGCGCGCGGCATTACCACGCGTAACGCTGCCGTGGCCGACTCCACCGAAGGCACCTGAACGCACACCACTGTTCCCGCGCGCTCCTGCCCCACCATAACCTCGCAGACCACTGTCTCCGCGCGCGAATGATCCTTGTCCGCGGTAATTGCCGCGCATATAGGCATTGCGGTTATAGAACGTGTTACTGCGAGACATATAACGCCCGCCGCCATACATCAGCCCACGGTTGCGCCAATCAAGGCCCCATCCGTGCCAGCCCCAGCCATATCCAAAGAATGGCCCCATGCCGAAGCCAACGCCAAACGACAGGTACGGGCCCCCAACTCCCCACCATGGATAGAATCCGGGCCAAAGTCCGACCGGATACCCATAGACCAACTCCGGATCATAGTCGGGTACATACACAACGTCTGGATTCTCGGGCTGAATACTGACCGTGTCCCCTTGGTTCGTCACGCTTTGCTGCGGCGTCGTGCTTAAGTGACCCGCACTTTCCGCTTTGCTCCGCATGAATTGGATGGCGGCCATGATATCCGCCTGCTGGTTGTAATTCGTATCGCCCAGTTCCGAGGTCCACGAAAGATTCTTGTCCATGTCGGCAAGCACAGATGGGAACTGTGTCAAAGCCTTTACGCTGGGGTCCCAGTCCTGCTTGTTTACTTCCATACCCAACGCCGCACCGGTCAGGTTTGGATTTTGCTGGAGAAATCTCTCCGCTTCGACAATCTGCGTTGGGTAAGTAGAAGCTGCGAGGATCTGCGCAACCAGCGCATCCGGATAGAGCGCAATCGGCGCAACCAACTGCTGCAACTGTTCCGGAGCCAATGGAGCGGAAGGAGGTTGGGCCGCGGCTTGATACGCCGGTCCGGGTTGCTGAACCGCATGCAACTGGATCGGCCCCTGTATAAGAGCGAATCCGAACACGCCGATGCCAGCCAGAAGTTGTCTGGACCACCCCGTCAGGATTTTCATATGTATGCCCCATGAAAACGAGTCTCAACGCCCGCAGGGTTATGGGTGCATTTAGTTCCCGAAAGACATGCAGACCATCCAGCTTGAATGCGATTCACAAGTAATGATCGCCTCTGTGATTGAACTACTCGTTGGGCACCATCTTCTGTCCTGTTTTGCTCACCCCGTTCCCGGTCAAGGTTTAAGTACCGAGGCAATCAGAACAGCGAGTCCGTTCCATGCAATTTGCACTCCAATGCAGAGCAAGATGAACGCAACGACCCGCAGAATGCCATGCGCAGTAGACGGAGAAATGATCCTGGTGATCTTTGGAGCATACGCGTAACAGAAATAGACGAGTACGCTGAGAACGACTACCGCAAGAAAGACACCAATGTGCGCGAGAACATCTGTAGAAATCACGCGAGTAGAGATGTGAGCGGTGAGTGTCAGTAGCGCGACAAGCGTGCCTGGGCCAGAGGTAACGGGAAACGTGAACGGGTAGAAGGCTTCCTGCTCGAGATACTGTTTCCGCGTTTCGTCTCGTACTTCGCTTTCCTCTTCCTTGTTCTTAATGATCGCGCGTGCATCCCTCTCGTTCAGCACCGACCATCCCATCGCCGCTATCACAATGCCGCCGGAGAGTTGGACGATGGGCAAGGAGATTCCAAAGAAATTGAGGATTGCCGTGCCAAGAAGTTCAATGATCGCCAGGAAGATGATGTTATTGATAGCGATCTTCCGCGCCAGTGTCCGATAGACGGCTGGCGGTGCTTCGCCTGCGAGCCCCAGGAAAACGAGAGCCGACCCGAGCGGATTGATCAGCGGCAGAAGCACGCTGAAGGCGATAAGAAACGACTTCCAAACCAGCACGAACTGTCCCCTTACTTATGGCCTCAGTCCCTCGGCACGAAGCCAGAGCTGACTTGGCCAGGTTCGTCCCCCGGCGGAGTTGTCCGGTCTACGCGCCAATTTCGTGCAACGCTCGAAAAGCATCCAACAAAACGCGGGGATTGAATTGGCCCTTGTATACGGGTGGCGCCTTCCGGTCGAGCCCAAGCAATGAGTAAACCGCGGTCTGAGCAGATCGAATGGAGTACTCAACGGTGAAGACCACATCGTCTGGAAGCTCGCAATACTGTCCGACGAAGGCCAGGTTCTTCGAGCCCTCCGGTATAACCTGAGGGCGATCGCCCCTGCTTCGAGGAAGGAACTGGCTGGTGATGAAAGGCATCATGCAAGGAATGCAAGTGCAGGAATCGAGAATCCTGACGCCGTGCTCCTGGAGGCGCAGGTGGCCCAGGATCTCTGTCATGATTTCGCGCCCGGTACATGCCGCCATGGGCTTCTTCACGAAATTTCCCGGTACATCGACGAACAGTCCATAGCCCCAGAAGACCTCGACTCCCTCTGGCTGTGCAATGAAGTGAGGCTGGTGGGGCAATACGATTGAGGCCAGCCAACTTGACTCGGGAAAGGTGATGAGGCCGCCTTCTCCAGGGACGTTCCCCGTCAAATCGCGGATCAGTTCGAAGAACGTGGAGTCGTGAAGTGTGGTGGTAAAAGACATCCACTTCGATCGTTCAACGTGATCGGCAAAGTTAGAAGGACGCCCGAATTGCGTCTGCCCTGCTGCAATCCTCTCCCAAAGCGTCCAGGAACCGCCATCGGCTTTCCCCAGTAGATTCGCGGCCGCGTCCATTGAACCTAGACTCGAACCTTCGGTCATCGACCCAAGAGTTACGATGACTCTGTCGTGCTCGGTAACGCCGATCTCGCTGACGCAGCCACCCTCTTTGGCGATGATCGTCTCGACGGCAAAACCACTTTTGCCAGGCGCCAATGCAAGGTCAGTAACAGTTGTGTCGAGCATGAAGTTCACACCGCGTTCTTCGAGCCATTTGTGAAGCGGACGGACCATCGAGTCATATTGGTTGCAGACAGTGCGCATAATGCCGGTAAGCGTATTGAAACCGGAAACCATGTGCGTGAAACGCACCAGGTAACGTTTGAACTCGACTGCGCTATGCCACGGCTGAAAAGCGAAGGTCGTACACCACATGTGCCAGAAGTCTGTCTCAAAGAACCCTGGGGCGAACTGGTCGGAGATTGTAGTCCGTCCAAGCAACTCCTCCGGCTCGACTGAGAGGCGCTCGAGGTTGAGAATATCCTTCTCGCTTAAACCAAAACTGGGAGCATCTACCCTGTGACCATTTCGAAACAGCCTCGCCTTGGAGGCGGTCTTCATCGTCTCGTTCCAGTCAAATATCTCCTGTGTCACCGTCCTCGACCCATCCAGAGTCGGGATCGATGAGAATAGGTCGTACGTGCACAGGTATTTGCTCTCAATCATGCGGCCGCCTCGCATCACGTAGCCGTCAGTCGCGTTTCCGGCCGCGTCTAGGCTGCCACCGATCCGGCTGGACTCCTCCAGGATCGTGATTGTGTGCCCTTGCGCATCTCCGTCGCGAATGAGGAAAGCCGCAGCGGCTAGAGAAGCGATGCCCCCGCCTACAAGATATGTGGTCGCGCTATCATGACGTTGTTTCACAGGGATCGTTTCACACTTTCTCTTTGCATTGTCAATCTTGCCGCGTTTGAGTCAAGGAACTCTATCCGCGATTACTAGGGCGCCGAATGCGATTGTCGATCTGCAATGCACGCATGACTGTATCGAATTGAACAGATGCTCAGCCGTCCCAGATCGCAGAATCATCGTGACCGCACAGGAAGGGTTTCGGCAGCCAGCGCAGATTTTCAGCAATCGCCCATGATGTCCTCGGAGAAAGCCATTAGCGTGGCTTGTCCTTCGCGACTAAAATAATCCGCGACCAGCCTAACTGATTTGAACAAAACGGGAGAAAGCAATGCCAGCAACAAACTCAGTTGTCGCCGTATACGACTCTCACGACGAGGCAGAACGCGCCGTAAAGGCGCTCCAGCGAGCAGGGGTCGATATGAAGAGCCTCTCGATTGCGGGAAGGGGCACGCATACCGACGAACATGTCATTGGCTATTACAATACCGGTGATCGGATGAAGTACTGGGGCAAGGTCGGAGCATTCTGGGGTGGATTCTGGGGACTGCTCTTTGGATCGGCGCTCTTTGCAATACCGGGCATTGGGCCGGTTCTGGTTGCAGGTCCGCTGGTTAGCTGGATTGTCGCAGCGCTTGAGGGAGCGGTTGTTATCGGCGGAGTCAGCGCTCTGGGAGCAGGCTTAGTGAGTATTGGCATTCCGAAGGACAGCGTCATCAACTATGAAACGGCGTTGAAGACCGATAAGTTTCTGCTGATCGTCCATGGAGCACCGGACGCCGTGTTTGGCGCGCGATTCATTCTCGATGGTTCCGGCGCCGGCAACTACTGCGTTCATGGCCAGCCGATGCTGACTAGTTGACCTTTTTCGCAAAGGTTTGAAGGTTGCTCTGGCCCAGGACCGATTCGGCCAATTTTAGAGAACCGATCAATACTTACGCACGCATTTCCGCGAGCCTGATGTTCTTTAACCACTTTCCGATCGGAATAGGACGAAATCAACATGTATCCTGGATTAACCGTAGAAGGCTCTCAGCCCTCCGCTGCGCAAAAAAAGCTTGACGATCAGAACATGATTGCGAATCCGAGAATTGCTAACGACGGGTTCAATATATGGTGGCAGAAGACCATTGCACAGAATATGGCAATGGTCGCGGAAACGTCTGATCTTATGCACGCGCACGGCCTGGTCAGTTCGGCACACAAGCCTCGCACCCGGCGAGCCCGTTGATCATATCTCCTATCGAGCCGCGCTCAGCATGCCAATCATCAGACCATACGCGACAGATGCACCAAAGCGGCCCTCATAGCTACAAACAGAACTCCCCGTCGACAGAAATCTCTTTCAGCAAATCCACTGCGGTCTTGGGAATGACACTGTTGCTACTTTCGTGTCAACTTACGGCTGGCTGCCATTCACAACCGGTGGTCATGCCGCACGTCGGAAGCAATTCAGTGGACGCGGGAGCCGTTGCCGAGAAACTGCACGCGCTCACGTCAGGCGAAACGCCCTCTGCGAGCCATTCGGCGAACTTCATCGACGATCGACAGAATGCTCAGAGCGTATATAAAGCAATCCAATATTCATACGCCTGGGTGCGCGAAGGACAAGCAACGCCACAGGCACTCGCCATCATTTCGGCACTCGAGAACAGCCGGCAAAAAGGGCTCATTCCGGAAGACTACGATGCATCGCAGTGGCCCGCGCGATTGGCTGCACTCAAAGCCGCGCCAGGAAACGCGAATACCGTGGCACAATTTGACGCAGCTTTGACGGTCAGCGCAACGCGGTATCTTTCCAATCTTCGCATCGGCAGAGTCAGTCCGAAGTCTTTGGAATTCGGCATTGATGTCGACAATCAACACTACGATCTGCCGCAGTTCCTGGTAGAGAAGGTTCTGACGGGGAACAATCTCCCGGACGTACTCAACAAGGTAGAACCTCAATTCCTGGGCTACCAACGGACCGAGACCGCGTTGCTCAATTATCTGAACCTGACGGCTCAAGACCATAGCACACCGCTGCCGGATCTACAAAAGACGGTGAAGAGCGGCGATGCGTATTCGAATGTTCAACAGTTGAGTGAACGACTTCGCCTGCTTGGCGACTTACCGCAAAACGCTGTTGCCGATCCGAACGCAACTGTTTATGTCGAGCCATTGGTAGATGCAGTTAAGCACTTTCAAGACCGAAATGGACTAAAGCACGACGGGAAGCTGGACAAAGAAACGGTGCGCGAGTTGAATGTACCGTTAAGTACACGCGTAATCCAGTTGGAAGACTCTCTTGAAAGGTGGAGATGGCTTCCGGCGAACTATCCGGTATTGCCTGTTCTGGTGAATATCCCCGGATTCAAGCTACGGGCATTTTCACCCGATCACCACATTGCATTGCGGATGAATGTTGTGGTTGGTAAGGCACTCAATCATCAGACGCCGATCTTTGCCAAGGAAATGAAGTACATTATTTTCCGACCATATTGGAATCTTCCCCTCGATATAACTCGTGCTGAGATTGTTCCCAAGCTTCTGAGGGACCCACGCTATTTGACGAAGAGGGGCTTCGAGGCCACTGACCAGAACGGGCACGTTGTCGGCGCGGGAGCGGTGAGCAACACCATGCTGGCAGAGATTCAGTCAGGCAGGCTTCTGGTGCGGCAAAAACCCGGACCGCGTAACGCACTTGGCTTGGTCAAATTCATGTTCCCCAATGAATTCGACGTCTATCTGCACAGCACGCCGGCGCCGCAGTTATTCAGTCAGTCCCGGCGCGACTTCAGTCACGGCTGCATTCGCGTGGAGGAGCCGGTGGAACTCGCGGCCTGGCTGCTGCAGGATCAGCCCAAGTGGACTTTGGAGACTGTAAAAGCAGCCATGCAGTCTGGCCCTGACAACCAGCAGGTGAACCTCTCGAGGCCCGTGCCGGTGGTCATCGTTTATCTAACGTCGATTGTCGAAGAGAATGGCGAAGTCTATTTTTACGACGACATCTATGGACTTGACGGGACTCTCAACAATGCCTTGGCCAAGAGCAAGGCGAACCGCTGATCGGCAATAGCTGCTACCAGCGGCGTACTGGACCTACGTCAACATGCACAAAGTCGGATTGTGCGTAATAGCCCACGCCTCCGCGCTTCAAAGACAACGCAGCATCGCGGACCTCAGCTGTAGGTATCCCCGGAATGCGAATATCGATGGCTTTAGCCTCCATGTGTTGACTGTGGAGCGCGACGCCGTTGCTATGTTCGCGGAGATAGTTATTGCTCCATGGAGTGCGATACCCGCAGACAATATCGATCTCGCGATCGAGATGCCCTAGTTTGGCCAGCAGATCATGCAGCAGGTCGAACTCCCTGATGTCATAGTCTTTCTCATCACCGGTGCGGTGATCACGAAGAAAATGATCGAGCGCTGCCACAGCATCCGGAAGATATTGGTCGCCTACCCGGTAAACCACGTCTAGATGTTCGCCTGTATGAAGGTGATAGAGGCGAAGCCGATAGGGCGTGGAATCCGCCGGTGTTGCCACCTCTTCCCCCTTCGCAACAGGAACAAAAGAGAATGCCAACGCAACTACGAAACTGAAAAGCAAATGCTTCTTCAACAGAGTAGGTCTCTTTCCGAAGCCAACTTTATTATAGGCGTCTCCGAGAATCGAAGTAGTCCGAACGGCCATCAGGTAAATCTCGATGCAGGACAAACAGCGGAAGTGACCTGCGCAGGTGTGGCATTGGGCCGCGATGGAGAAAGAAGCAATTGCAAAACCGCAACTTATACGCACCCGGTTCATTGGTGCTGATTGCCACACTCAGATGTCCAAAAGAGCACAGTCTTCGCTCGGCCGACAAAGGACACTTAAATCTGAGTCATTCCACTGATTCATCGAGGACCATCATGTCAGATGTCAATCGTCTCCCTTCCATCCCGAGAAAGATTCTGCTGCCTATCGACTTCAGTCCGTCATCCCAGGCAGCTCTGGAGATGGCTGCCGACCTTGCTCAACACTTTCAAGCCGAACTCTATCTCGTGAATGTCATTCCGATGTTCCCAACTACTACAATTCCCGACCTCGTGCCTGAAGCAGCGTTCATCGAAGGAGCAAAAACATTTGCAGAGAACCATCTGGCCAAGTGCGAAGTAGCCCTTGCGGCCAGGGGAGTAAAGTCAACTTTCAGTGTCGAGGTTGGAAACGACGTAGTTGGCAACATTATGGAAGTAGTCGATCGCGAACATATCGACATGGTCGTGATCTCGACTCACGGTATCTCCGGTTGGCACCCACTTGTCTTTGGCTCAATCGCCGAGAAGGTCGTTAAGCTTGTGAAGTGTCCGCTTTTGCTTCTCCACTCAGCCAATCCTGAAACGCATTTAAGGAACCCATCACAGCGCGCAATGGAATGGTGGTAGCAAGATCAACCGTAAAGGTCGTCAATCGTGAGCTCGACTAGCCCTGTAACCCCGGCGTCAAACGGGCCGGTCTTAGAGTCGGCTCACGATGGCGTTCCAACTGGTCTCACGAGCGAAGAAGCGCGTGCCCGTCTTGAAAAGGACGGCCCCAATGCGATGCCGGACATGTCTGCACATCCACTGCGCGATGCACTGACTAAATTCTGGGCGCCTGTGCCGTGGCTACTTGAAGCGTCCATTGTGCTTGAGACCGTGCTGCATAAGTACTACGAAGCTGCTGTCATATCAGCTTTGCTCCTTTTCAACGCAGCACTTGCCTACTTCCAGGAGAGTCGCGCTCAGGCCACCCTTGCTGCTCTCAAATCCCGCCTGGCGCTCAACGCTTCGGTACGGCGAGACAGCGAATGGAAGACTCTGCCTGCGGCGGAATTGGTCAACGGCGACCTGGTGAAGCTTTCGCTGGGCGGGGTTGTAGCTGCGGATGTTCACTTAACGGATGGCTCGGTCGAGCTTGACCAGTCGATGCTCACCGGCGAGTCACTTCCCATCGACGCGAGCGCCGGCACAGACACGTTTGCAGGGGCTCTGGTGCGCCGCGGCGAGGCCACCGCCATTGTTACTGCTACCGGCACCCGCACTAAATTCGGCCGTACCGCGGAACTCGTTCGGTCGGCGCACGTCGTGAGTACACAGCAAAAGGCCGTACTCCGGATTATCCGCAATCTGGCGGTCTTCAATTGCCTCATCATCGTTGCGATGGGACTCTACGCCTATTACCATGCGATGCCCTCGAGCGAGATGATCCCGTTATTGCTGACCTCGGTGCTGGCCATCATCCCGGTCGCATTACCGGCAACATTCACTCTCGCTGCGGGGATTGGAGCTCGTACTCTTGCGAAGCAGGGTGTGTTGCCAACGCGACTCTCCGCCGTGGACGAAGCCGCATCAATCGATGTGTTGTGCTCAGACAAGACTGGAACTCTAACTTGCAATGAACTAACCGTCACGAGCGTTCGCCCACTGCCTGGATTCGACGAAGCACACGTTCTCGGGATGGCGGCGCTGGCGAGTTCTGACGGGGGCCAGGATCCCGTTGACAAAGCCATTCGATTTGCTGCATCGCAAAAGCAAGCCGGCGATTTACCAAAGCTGATCACTTTTGTTCCTTTCGATCCCGTTAAGAAAACCTCGGAAGCAACCGCGACAGATGCAAACGGCAGTTCCGAACGAATCATCAAGGGCGCGTTCGCTGCAGTTGTTGCCCTCACTGCGCCTTCCTCTGACGCAGCCGCGATCGCCGACGAACTCGAAAAGCAGGGCTTCAGAGTTTTGGCAGTTTCCGCGGGACCGGCAGCATCAAGTCAGATTATTGGATTGATTGCCCTCAGCGATCCGCCGCGGACCGACTCGATCTCTCTTATCTCGGAGCTAAATGATCTTGGCGTGCGCACAGTGATGGTGACAGGCGACGCTCCGGCCACAGCCGCAATTGTCGCGCACGCGGTTGGATTGCAGGGAGCAATCTGCCCTGCCGGCAAGCTGCCGGAAAGCATTAAACCGGAAGACTTCGCGGTCTTTGCAGGAGTTCTTCCGGAGGGAAAGTTCGATCTCGTTAAAGCTTTCCAGAAGAGCGGGCATACAGTTGGAATGTGTGGCGACGGCGCCAATGATGCGCCTGCGCTGCGCCAGGCACAAATAGGTATTGCTGTATCGACCGCGACCGACGTAGCCAAGTCAGCGGCCGGCGTTGTTCTAACCGAAGCTGGACTCGGCGGCATCGTGGCTGCCGTAAAAGAGGGCAGAGTCACGTTTCAACGCATTCTCACCTATACACTCAACTCGGTTGAAAAAAAGGTATTTCAGGCGCTCTTGCTGGCGGTCGGTCTGGTGATGACGGGACATGCGGTGCTGACACCCATGCTGATGGTTATTGTGATGATCACCGGCGACTTTCTTGCCATGTCGCTCACCACAGACCGAGTGCGGCCATCAAAGACGCCGAACTCCTGGCAGATCGGCCGAATCACGAGTGCAGGCGTGTTGCTAGGGCTCTGCTTCCTTGCATTCTCCACGGCGATCCTGGCGGTGGGCAAGTTTCATTTACATCTCGGCATCGAGGCACTGCAAACGCTAACCGTGGTGAGTATCGTGTTTGGCAGCCAGGCTACGACCTACGTTATTCGCGGACGTCAGCATCTCTGGGGTCTGCGCCCCAGTATCTGGCTTGTACTATCGTCTGTTGCTGATGTGCTTATCATTTCAACTCTTGCGACCTTTGGAATCGCAATGGCGCCCTTGCCCGTCGCGGTTATTGCCGCCGAGTTTGGCGCCGCCCTTGGCTTCGGCGCGATTCTCGATGTGGTGAAGATTCCGGTTTTTGCCAGGCTTCGTATTTTCTGAACAACAAACGTACAACAATCATCTGCGGGAATTTGACAAAGAGAGGTGAAGGGATAAACATGAAGATCGCATTTCTCCATACCGAGAACTTCTTTACATCGCAACTACTGCAAAAGTTTCGTACTACGTCGGCTCACCATGAGGTGGTTGAGTGGATCGGCGGCAGGGACGCTCCCGCTTTCGATTTCGATGTGCTTCTCGTCATGGGCAATGTTGGACGCGCGATGCTTCTCGAACAGCCAAAGCTTGAGCTTATTCAAACGGCCAGCGATGGGTATGAGGAGGTCGACATCGATGCCGCTACCGAACTTGGCATTTGGGTTTCTTATGCACCGGCTGACCTCACCGGGAATGCAACTTCCGTTGCCGAGTTTGCGATTTTGCTTCTGCTCGGCGCGGCGCGTCATCTCGGGGAGGCGTTGACTTCCCTTCGAGGAGGCTCCGTCAGGCAGGCCACGCTCGGCCTCGCGCTTCACGGGAAGACGGTGTGCATCGTCGGCCTGGGGACCATCGGACAACAGCTCGTAGACCGGTTGCGTCCTTTTGGCGTGAAGATGGTGGCGACAGATGAACATCCGGAGAATGCACCCGCCGATGTGACTGCCTATTCTGCTGATCAGCTGAATACCGCAGTCGCAGATGCGGATTTTGTAGTCATCTGTGTTCGAGCCAGCAAGGAAAATGAGGACTTGATCAATGCGGCTTCGCTTGCTGCGATGAAGGGCGGAGCCATCCTTGTCAACATCGCTCGCGGCATGCTCATCGACGAGTCCGCACTTGTTAATGCAGTTACGGATGGTCAGATTTCAGCTGCGGGACTCGACGTTTTGAAGAATGAACCGCCCGATCGCAAGGACGCTTTGCTTCAACTTCCTCAAGTATTGGTCACTCCCCACATTGCAGGGCTAACTGACCTGATGCTGGGGGGAACAGTGCACTACATGAATCAAGTCATCGAGGAATTCGCCGCAGGCAGGAAACCCAAGTCAATCCTGAATTCGCCCGCGAAGCCTCGGCGCCTGCTGCGAGAATGAAAGGCCATTTGCGAGATTGCCATAGCAGAGCACGGGGAATCTCGCTAAAGTGCTATCTCGATTCACCGGCCAATCGCACTCGCCGCCACAACCGTTCTGGCGCCAATCTTCAGTTGACTTAAGATGGCCTGCACGAAATTGCTCAATTCCTGAGACGCACGCATTTGTATCGAATCGGTGTCGCATGTCTGCTGCGGCACGGATTGCAGATCTCCACTGGTCTTGGCTGCATACTCGATCTGAGTGCGCGTTCCGAAAGAGGCAGATTTCATGCGGGTTTCAGTCCGGATCTTGCTGACGTCACCGATCGTGCCAAGGAGCCGCCGCAGCGTTGCTGTATCGATTGTCCCGTGAGGGAAAGGCAGACGTTCGCCACCAATCTGCGCTATCGCACTGCCGTCGTTGTGTATTACTACATTGTATGCACGAGAATTCGTGGAACGTGATTGAAGAATCTTGGCGAGGAATCCTTCCCCGTCCATGTTTGTTTGTCCTTGTGCTTCAGATGTGGCTTCGTGAACCAAGTCATGTTCTAGGTCGTGGACCAGCGTGCGCTCTTCGCTCTTGCTGCATTCTGTCTTCACCCCGGTATCCTCCAGTATTCAGCTTCAACATTTCACATTGAACAATTCATCTCAGATGTGATGCGCTTGCCGGGTACGCCCCTTGGCCGGCAACGATGTGAAATGGGGACTTGGGCTCGAGTGATGAGTCGAACCAAACAGTGATGCTGCCCATTTGACGATCCATCGGATTGGACGCACCCAAGGACTCGGTGTGCCGC
>Ga0224528_1000114_pt1 | contig 66983 bp, 45 predicted proteins | sample CBST25metaG_2_FD_179888 | JGI IMG/M metagenome (GOLD analysis project Ga0224528, IMG submission 179888) | Peat soil microbial communities from Stordalen Mire, Sweden - C.B.S.T25 | ecosystem: Environmental > Terrestrial > Soil > Wetlands > Peat | place: Sweden: Norrbotten County, Stordalen Mire...
CTGATAGGCATGCTAAGCACCGAAATGTTGCCTGAGAGTTATGCCGCCTGTGCGCCCTTCCCCTGTAAATTTCCAGTCCGCGCTGCAGTCTTGCTTGTTGACTACCAGCTGAGAATGGTGTGGATAGGGTCTCCCTCTGAGGGTTTATGGGGTATTGGCCGACGTTCAGGCGTATCGAGCACTTCCGGAATTAACGCAGCTCTCCAGATCCCGATTTAGGCCGCTCCTTTGCGAGGCGTCCAGCTGAACGTCGGGTCGAATTTGCAAAGTTGACGGAGGCGGGATACATTACTATCAGAATCAAAGTAAATAGACGAAGCTATGAGACACCTGTCTTTAATGTTCAGGTATAGCTCAATAGTGCTAGCTGATCGCATCGCCAGCTAGAGGCCATTTTCGCCTCTAAGCTGTTCATGCCTTCGCTCAGATGGCTTGCGTGCAATTTCTGTGCGTAATTTTGCTAAGTCAGCATGGCGGAGCCATGTCTCAATTCAAAAGCCAGGATCACCGCTGGTGTATTGCAGGCACTTTGACGATTGCTTGTAGAGAGATTTCTGGGACGCTGCTTATACTGGCAATTCCATTGATTAATCGGGATCCCGCGACCCGTGTGGAAGCTGGAGACGCCGAACGAACGATAGCTGAATAGACGATGACTCATAGCCAAGTGTTGCAGGGATGCGTTCCTGCATTGATCTCGCTCTCTTGGAACGATTCTGATTGATTCTGAAGCCAGGCGATTTTGAGGAAATTCTCGTCACTAGAGTGCGAATCCCTGTCCAGGACTGAGACTCATAGGGCTCGATGCTCGGTGGTTTGCGCTGCTTGTAATCTTCTTGAGAAGGGAGAGTGAAGGTTTGTCGGTAAGTTCCGTTAAGGAGGTCAGGACCATCAAGATGGCAGGCGTGCTGTTTGCGCGTCAGGGATATGGCGCGACGAGCACGCGTGAGATAGCCCGTATTGCGCAAGTGAGCGAAAATACGATATACCGAATTTTCGAAAGCAAGGAAAATCTCTTTTGGTCGGTCCTCCGGTCATACTTCACGGATTTGAAGATAAGTTCTGAGTTGCTGAAGTGGATGGCAGAATCTGAACCCATAGAAACCGTCCTGCCCAAGATTATTGAACTGTTTACCAATGCAACAGCCTACGAGCCGGTATTACTGCGACTTGTTGTTATAGCTCTGTTTGATCTGCATTGGAAGGGCGAGTTGTTCTTTCGGGAACAAGTCTCGCCGGTGTTTGTTGCCATTCATCACTATTTTGCTTTGAATATCGAGAGAGGCAAGCTTCGTGAATTGGATGCAACTATGCTGACCATTTCGATAATTATGGAGACTTTAGCGCATGCAGCAGCGTGCAATTTATTTGATAATGACAAGCCGATATGTTCCAATCCCGCCCAACTCAGACGCGCTCAGACCAGTTTTTGGAGGGATATGTTAGCTCCAAGGACGCTGGTGCATGCTTGGCAAGTCAGTGCTGGAGCTGAGGAACACGCCAACCGGTAGACGAGAAACTGTCCATGTCATGAGCGGGCTCAGTTGCCTCTGAGCATAGCTTTCGTGCCAAGTTGTTTTATCAAGTTCGTGATAAGGGGTGGCTTTAGAGAAGATGCGTGTAGCCGGCCTTAAGTCCTAAGTCATAATTCACTATCGAAACGTCATGTTGGGGATTTGTTACTCATATGTCTACTCCAGAATTGCGGCAAGATGTATCTGCTGTTGTTCCTCCCGCCGCGGAAAATGCGCAACATGTGACGGCGGATCCTCCGCAACGACGGCGGAAGGCCGTTGGGATGTGGATGGCTCTGGATGGACTTACTGTCTTAGAGGCCGCAGTTCTTGCTGTACTCTTCAAGTCGCATGCGGGGCTGTTTCATGAGGACAAAATACTCTGGAGCGGTGCACTGATTCGCGGGCGGTCGATGCCGATCCTGCTGCTCCTTTTGTTTTGGTACGCCCTGTGGCTCATCATTTTTAGCCGGCGACTGAACCTGTATCACCCCAGACGGCTTCAAAGTTTTCTTCTTGAGCAGAGGCTAAGTGTAGAGGCTTGCCTGACTTCAGGCTTATTGCTGACTGGCACGCTCTACTTGATTCACGCCGCTGACATTCCTCGCAGCATTGTGGTTATTACAGTTGGATTAGTGACTGCCACACTTAGCCTGCGCAGGTTCGTCTATCGCCTGCTGCTCTACCGTGGTTTCAAGCGTGGCGTGGGTACACGGAATGTACTGATCGTCGGTACAGGACATGATGCGGAGGCGCTCCGAAATCAGTTCGCGCACACTCTGAGCCTCGGTTACGTGTTCAAGGGATTCGTCAGTTGTCCCGGCGAAGATCCAAAACTTAAGGCGACCTCCGGTGATATCGTATGCGCGCTGGATTCTCTTTTCCTGCAAACGCGAAAGTGCTTTGTCGATGAGATATTTTTCGCCACTACCTGTGATCGATGCCTCATTGAGGAGACTGTCGAGTTGGCCCGAGCTCAAGGCGTAAGCGTAAGAATGATCCCGGACTTGTATAGCGATTTCGCTCCTGGCCGCTCGGTCGAGTATGTTGGACAGTTTCCGACCATTGCTGTCTACAACAAGGAACTGCCCGAGATTATGTTATTTTTCAAACGAATGATTGATATTGTCATGTCTGGCGCAACACTGATCATTCTCCTGCCATTTCTTGTACTTGTCGCAATCGCTGTCAAGATGGACTCGGTCGGTCCAGTATTCTACAGTTCGGAGCGAATTGGCAAAAAAGGCAGAGTCTTCTGCTGTATCAAATTCCGAACCATGGTGAAGGATGCCGAGCGCCAGCGCTCTAAGTTAATGGGTAGAAACGAACGAAAGGGCGTGCTCTTCAAGTTATCAGACGACCCCAGAGTCACCAGGCTGGGTCGCATGCTACGCAAGTACTCGGTGGATGAGTTGCCGCAGTTGTTCAATGTTCTGCGTGGCGATATGAGCATCGTCGGCCCGCGGCCGCCACTCGGCAGTGAGGTTAAGGAGTACAAGCTCAGCCATCTCCGCCGCTTGGACGTCTTGCCGGGACTCACAGGCCTTTGGCAGGTGCAAGCGCGCCGGAGTCCGTCTTTTGAAACATACGTATCACTGGACGTTGCGTATATCGAAAACTGGAGTCTTTGGCTGGATCTGAAAATCATATGCCGCACAATCGGCGTAGTGCTTGCTGGAACAGGCACTTAGGTGTTGGCGGAACGCGCGGTAACGCCATTAAGAAGATGACTTGAACAAATGACTCATTGCGTGAATAAATACTAAATACCTTAAGGAGTTCCCTGAAATAATCTGAGTTTATTGAAAGCTCGGACAGAAGGCTGGAAAGTCATGATTCCCAGTGATCTGCAACGATAGCTCTAGCCCAGCGGCTAGCAGATTTCCGATTTGTTAAGGAGCTGTAGGTGTCTCTGACCAACGAAGATAAGCTATTAGACGAGAGCCGGACTGCCACAGTGGTCATGCCTTCACCAGATATAGAAGAAGCGGAATTGTCCTTCTCTGAAGTTCTGAGAACCATTTCGAAACATAGGATATTGATCCTTTGTTCGACCGTTATGGTCTTTGGCTTGGTGGTGCTCTATACGTTTGGCAAGGTTCCTGTCTACGAGAGTGTGGCCCGTTTGGAGATCGACCCGAGCCGCTCCTCTAGCATGGGGCTGGATGACTTGGTTAGTGAGAAACTCGGTTCGGGTGACAGCGACAGTCATGTGGCGACTGAGGTTAAGGTAATCCAGAGCGATACGGTTGCGATGCATGTGATTGAGTCTTTAGGGCTTGTTAAGCAGAGAGCGTTCGCCGGCAAGATGGCATCCAATGCACGGATCACGGATCCATCGGCCATGAGTCCTGAAGATAGGCAGCATTTGCAGGACGCTTTTCAGGCGGCTCTTAAAGTACAGGTTGTTCCACATTCACAGATGGTTGAAATCCGGTTTCGCAGTACTGACCCGAAATTGGCCAAGGATGTGACGAATTCCCTGATCGATGAGTATATGCATCGAAATTTCCAAGCGCGGTTCGAGGGCACTGTTCAAGTAGCGAACTGGATGTCAAAACAAATGGACGAATTGCAGTCGAAAGCCGCCGACTCGCAGAAGAAATTGGCCGATTTTCAAAAACAGAACAACATTCTGGGGGCCGACGAGAACGACAATATTGTTACCGATCGGCTAAAGCAGTTAAATCAGCAACTCACTGATGCCGAGGCAGACCGAATTGTGAAAGAAGCACGGCACCGTTTGGCGGCTTCGGGCAATCCGGAGTTGATCGCATCCGCAGAGTCTGGAACGACCTTGCAGGTGTTGCGGACACAGCAGGCAGATCTCAGAGGACAGCTCGCACAATTGACCTCAAAGTACGGCAGTGGCTACCCGAAGGTTCATGAGCTACAAAGTCAGTTAAGCAAGTTGGATGTGGATATCGCCAATGAAGTTCACAAAGTTGGCAAGCGCTTGGAGGAAGAATATCTGTCCGCCTCGAAGACTGAGTCGATGTTGCGCGATCAGTTCAACGAGCAAAAAACCAAGGCCTATAAGCTGAACGAAAATGCAGTGCAGTATGAAGTACTGAAGCACGAGGTGGAAACCAGTCAAGAACTGCATGATACGTTGCAGTTGAAGCTGAAAGAGGCCGGCGTGACGGCCGGGTTAACCTCGAGTTACATTAGCGTGGTGGACAGGGCTCAAGTGCCGGCTAACCCAGTGGAGCCGAAGAAGACGTTGAACCTTACCCTTGGATTACTCGGAGGATTGTTTTTCGGTCTCGTGTTCACATTCGTGATCGATTCCCTCGATGACACGGTGCAAACGTCTGAAGACGCGGAGAGGATGGTGCGCCTTCCTGTGGTCGGTACTATTCCGCTTATTGAGGAGAGTGGGAAGCCAACCGCGGAGGATGTCGAGAACCCTTTGGGACCTAACCAAAGGGGGCCAGGAACCATCAATGTACGCCTCCCAAAATCAGCTTTTGCCGAAGCTATTCGTTCACTTCGAAGCTCCCTCTTGCTTACGTCTATTGACCACCCTCCGAAGGTTTTGGTAGTTACGAGTGCAGATCCCGGGCAGGGCAAGTCGACCGTCTCCGCCAATCTAGCGGCCGCTTTCGCACAGAACGGCAGTAGGGTCCTCTTGGTGGATGCCGACCTACGACGCCCCATGCTCCACAACCTCTTTGATCTGAGGCAGAACCCTGGACTCACCTCGATCCTCTCGGAGGCTTCGATGGCCGCAGGGCCGGTAGTGCCAATTCAAGCATTGCCAAATCTGCAGGTGCTTACCTCAGGACCCATTCCCCCGATGCCCGCCGAACTGTTTGCGTCCCGACGCTTCCGAGAGCTCATCAAAGGTTGGGCGGAAGAGTACGACCAGGTTATTATCGACAGCCCACCTCTCCTGGCTGTCACCGATGCATTGATACTAGGCACCGTCGCTGATGGTGTGCTGCTCATTGCGCGTTCGGGTGTAGCCCGTAAGAAAGCTTTGCAGCGCGTTGCCAACATGCTACGGCGTGCCAATATCAACATTAGCGGTATGGTACTCAATGGGGTGAATATGCGCCTTGAGCACTATTACTACTCTTCATACTCCAAGTATGGGTATAGGGCGGACGATGAATACACCTACTAGATCCAAACCTACCCGGAAGAAAGTTGACAAGTTGAGTGACATGCATTCCAATCTGAGAATCTTGGCCGCGCTTCTATGTCTCTTGTTCCTTTCTGTGACGATGGCGTCGGCGGAGTCCGCGCTACAGAACGGCACAGAGCCGCAAGTTTCCGCAGTAGCAGCGAAGACATCTGCCCACGCGCTGCGTATCGCTGCGGGAGATCTCTTGGAGTTGACCGTCTTCGATACACCGGAGATTTCGGGCAAACTGCGAGTCAGCGAGAATGGAACGATTGGCTTGCCCATAGCGGGCGATCTATATGTCTCGGGTATGACGGCTGAACAGACAGCTGCCGCGGTTGAAAGCACCCTAAGGGAGCGAGATATCCTGAAGACTCCCTATGTGACGGTATTCATCTCCGAGTACGCTACCCAGGGTGTGACCGTACTTGGGGAGGTGAAGACTCCAGGCATTTATCCACTTCTGGGTAGCCACGGGCTCCTCGACATAATCTCCGCCGCGGGCGGAGTCACTCCGACTGCAGGCAAGGCTATCACCGTCACGCGCAAGACCGATCCCGAACACCCGTTGACGGTGCAGGTGCAGACCAAACCCGGCGGCAACGCGGAGGCGGACATCGATATCCAGCCCGGTGACAGCGTATCTGTTTCCCGCAGTGGCGTGGTTTATGTTGTAGGCGATGTCCTCAGACCCGGCGGTTTTCTGATCGAAAACAACGACAAGCTCATGGTGCTGCAGGCTATTGCCCTGGCGCAAGGAACCAACCGGACAGCAGCGTTGAACAACGCCAAGCTAATTCGCAAGAGCCCGAACGGCCCACTGGAAATGGCGGTTCCCTTGAAGCGCATCCTTGCGAACAAGTCTGCAGACATGGCGCTCGAAGATGGAGACATCCTCTTTGTCCCCACGAGCACTGGAAAGGCGATTCTTGCTGGAGCCGTGAGCACAGTGCCGAGCATCAGCAGCGCAATCATTTACAGGGGATTGTAAATGGCTGCCTTGACCGCCACAGAAGAGCCACTGCCGATGCCGAACCCTGTGCGAACCAGACTTCTTAAGGGCCTCGGCGCATCCGCTCTGGGACCGATCGTGACGATCTTTGTGCAACTGGTAAGCGTTCCCATCTTCCTCCATTTCTGGGGCGCTGTACTTTATGGCGAGTGGCTGATCCTGAGCGCGATACCGAGTTATCTAGCGCTAAGCGATATCGGCTTCGGCAACGTGGCCTCCAGTGACATGACCATGAGCGTTGCCGCCGGACAGCGTGAGGCGGCGCTGGAGACGTTCCAAAGTGCTTGGATTCTCATCAGTTCACTTTCCCTTGCGATGATGATCCTCCTATGCGCCGGAGCATGGTTTGTTCCTTGGTCGTCCTGGTTGAAGCTGAGCGTGATCGGTGATTATGGGGCCGCGCAGATTATGGTGGTCTTTTCCGCTTATGTACTGCTCAGCTTGCAAAATGGCATCTTGGACAGCGCCTTCCGCTGTGACGGCAACTATGCCCTCGGGACCATGTACCTGAGTATCGTGCGGTTCTCCGAGGCCGTGTTTGCTGTTGTCGCAGTGGTGTGCGGCGGGCGCCCACTGCACGTTGCGATCACAACCCTCTGTGCGCGCGCTACCGGTACTGCGGTGCTCATTTTGGTGCTGCGCATGAGAAGCCCCTGGATCCGTTTTGGCACGAAACATGCCAACTATGACTGCATACGCAGGCTCGCCGCGCCAGCCTTCGCATTCATGGCGTTCCCCATTGGAAATGCCATCAGTCTGCAAGGGTATACCGTGGTCATAGGTGTTGTTCTTGGGCCAGTCGCGGTGGTTGCCTTCTCGACGATGCGCACCCTCAGCCGTGTTGGTTATCAAGGGCTAACCGTCATCGGGCGCGCCATCTGGCCTGAACTCTCGACGGCTTTCGGCTCTGGAAACATAGACCTTGCCCGGAATCTGCATCGCCGCGCCTGCCAACTTGGTCTTGTCGTATCGCTTGCATGCACCGTAGCCCTTGGTCTTATCGGTCCACATGTCTACGGCAGCTGGACCCGGCATGCAGTTCGCTTTGATCCGCTTACGTTCTTGCTGCTGCTGATCGTGATTGTAGCCAATTCGATGTGGTACACGAGTTCCATTGTCCCTATGGCATCTAACCAGCACGAAAAGATCGCCGTAGCCTATATGGTTGGGACGTTTCTGTCGCTTTGCACAGCCTATGGGCTTATGAAGGTGATTGGCATGGCAGGCGCGGCAATGGCTCTACTTTGCATTGATGCCTGCATGCTCTTGCTGGTGCTCCACGTTTCGCTCGGCCTGCTTTCCGATACGCGAAGAGAATTTGCTTATTCGTTGCTGCGGGTGCCAAACTTCAGGAGCATCTCCAGGCTTGCAAAGTGAGGGCCGCGATGACCTTAGAATATCTATGGCGAGAGCGAGCGCGGCATCCGTTTGGATCGCGCAAATGGATAAGGAGTTGGACAAAACGAATCTACCAGTTCCCGGCTCTAATGCGACTTTGTTGGTCACAAGAACTCCTGCGGAGGCATGGTGCCAAGATTGGTATCCTCAGCGTAGTTGAGGTTTCATCCGGTGCGCGTATTAGATTGTTGCGGGTTGGTAACCGCTCATCCGTTGGCAAGGCAAACATTGCTCTCCATGCGCCCATTACGATTGGGAATAACGTCACGATCAATCACGATGTCACAATTCTTACCGCAAGTCACGGACTTCATGATCCTAAATGGAGAATGATCTGTAAAGAGGTTCGCATTGACGACTATGCTTGGATCGGTCAACAGGCTATGCTGTTGCCCGGCACACATATTGGGCGCGGTGCTGTCGTAGGTGCTGGAAGCGTGGTTCGGGGGGAAGTCCCTCCTTACACGGTTGTGATCGGTAATCCAGCGCAAGCCATTTCCAAACGCAGGGTTGAATCACTGGATTATAGCCCAGTCGCCTTTATATCGGCCTTCGAAGCATGGCTTGAACCCGATACTCATGTTCCGATAATCCGTTGAACTCAAAATTAGATAACATCGCTGTGACTATGGTGACTAACCTGCCTATCATGAGTACCTTGTAATGAGCGTGTTGACAAGTGTTTGTCTGTAGAATAAGGAAGTAGGAGCAACCTAGCCGTGAGACCTCTTACAAATCTAAATCACAGGATCGCTGGCAACCGCTTCTCCTACGGAGCAGATGCTAGTGATCGCAGCGTACAAACGGCACAATCGAAAATATGTCGTGCAATGATGTGCATTGCCTTCATGACATCATCCTTACAGTACATGCTGCCGCTTAACGATGCGACTAGAATTGTTCCAGTCGCCTTCCTTTTAGCTGCGGGCGTCGTCGGCTTCGTCCGAGCCTGCATGAAGAAGAATCTTGGGAAGTCTATACTCGCAGTTGCAATTGTGGTCTTTCCTATTCTTATCGCCATTGTGCATTCGATATTTGCAGGAGGAGTGACAAGCGACCCCGTGCTCTATGGCGCAATAATCATTGCCACATTGCTGGCATGTAGCTTTGTTGTCGAGGAACTGGGGCTTGCCGGTGTCTTGGTCGCCTATTACTGGGCAAGCGCAGTTAGCTGTGTAGTTGTTGTGTCGTTTTCGGCTAGCGCATTGCTCAGATCATTAAGTGGTGAACGCCTAGCTGCGGGGACGTTTCACCCTAACCTCCTCGGGTTTGAGTTTGCCAGCTTCGCTCTAGTGCTTTTTTGGCGACGTGGTGTAAGGCCCGCATACATTTCTCTAACACTCGCGATAGTCAGTGCTATGATTGTCTATTTATCGAGATCGCGTGGGTCAATCATAGCACTGCTGGCTGGAATTGCTACTTACGTAATCTTAGCCATATTCAATAAACATAAAGTGGCCCGTCGTGATCTAATTATAAGTCTCTCAGCTATGCTAATTGTTGTTGTTTGTGTGCCGTTAGCAATTACTCGTATTGATAAGTATGTGCAGAATGTCTCTGACGATCTCGCTCTGCAGAACAGGGAAAGAGGGGTGGGAAGCGGAATGTCGGGAAGAATACCAGAGTGGCAGCAGACATATGCAGATATGAGCACAAACACATTCATAATGGGGGAAGGCGCTAGAATCACTAGCGATAGGGACATTGATAACGGGTTTATTGTTGTCACCTATGAAATGGGGGTCCTTACAGCTATCGCCTTATCATTTCTATATGTTCGGGCCTTTTGGCGTGCCTCGCGCGCTGCTCTCTATAGCACATCGAAGGCAACGAAACATTTGGGCATCTTTACAGCATCACTGATAATGCTATTCCTTGTGAACAATATAGTGTGTCGGTACTATTTTGCAATTGGAAACTCTTTCTCGCTACTCGCCATGTTCTTCCTGGTTTCTGGTCGAGAGGCCTATCGTGCTGACGCGTCTGCCAATGAAATCAAGGGGCATCGACACAAAGGATATGCATTCTGAAGGTGAGGACAATGTCCTGTGTCGCATCAAGCATTGGGAAATATATGAGAGGTAAAGATACAATGAAATACGTAGTCGCCTTTAATAGGAATAGGGACTTTTACCAGGTTCCGCTTGCGTTATACCAGAGGGGTATCCTTCAGAAGCTAATAACAGACTGCTACTATCCAGACTCACAGCTTCTGAGAGCAGTTCCGGGATTCTCGAGACTGAAGCGTAGATTTGTAACAGGACTGCCATCAGGCATGACACGGTCAAGCGCAATGACAGTTGCTCTACAAATCCTGCAAGCGAGTATAAGCGGAATCCCAGCGCACTCGGTTTTTAGAATTGTTGATAGGCACTTGTCAAATGCTGCTCTACGTGAGGCAGTTGTCTCTGGGACTAACCTATTTCTGTACAGTCAATATGCCTCGCAAGCTTTCTCATCTCCATTAGCGCAGGGTATGGTTAAGGGTTTATTTGTATTCCATCCTAATGCTTCAGCTAATAGGGACATTTTGTATGCGGACTTTTACGAGCATCCTGAATGTAAGTGGTCTATACAGCACGAAGCGGAGACAGCAAATAGCGACATTCGATACGGGTTAGATGACGAATGGAAAATGGCGGATTTTATTGTTTGCGCAAGCAGTTTCACCGCCAGGTCGTTGATTCTTGCGGGCTGTGATCCGTCAAAGATTACCGTGATTCCATATGGAGTGGATTGCCAACCCGTACAGCCAAATCTTCGCGAAGCTAAGTCCGATTGTAGGTTCCTTTTCGTGGGCCAAGGCATTCAACGCAAAGGGTTGCACCATCTCTTGATAGCATGGAAACGGGCTGGCCTAAAAAATGCTAAGTTGACTGTTATTGCATCTCGGTTGGATCCAGGAATTGCCGCATTGGCGGGTGATGACGTTGTGTTGCTGGGGAAGCAATCTGCAGCAGAGCTAAATAGGCATTTTAATTCATCGCATGTATTCGTGATGCCTTCTCTCGTTGAAGGTTTCGGGCTAGTCTATCTGGAAGCACTTGCGTCTGGATGCTATTGTATAGGTACCGAGAACACTGGGCTACCTGACCTTGACTGCCCTGAAGATATCGCAGCATCGACTCCGGCCGCAGATATCGGCAGGCTAGAAGAGTCTATCGTGTCTACATATGAATTGCATTCGCGGCGCGGAATCGATCCTGACCATATAATAGACTTTGCTCGCCAACTGAGCTGGGGTAGGTTTCGGTCAAGAATTGCAGATGTAGCTGAGTCATATTTACAGCTATGACAACGATCCAGCATCGTTCCTGCTGGCGACTTGACGGCAATACCTAAACTCATGGAGGAGATACTCATGTGGCGCGACACACAATTCAATACGCTTGTTTTTCTCGCAGCTAAGAAGAGCGTTAATTCGCGTCGCCGTGGCACTGATCTACAAGGTGCGTACGTAAAGCAGGCCTTTGGATTGGCTAGATCGCTCAATTGCTTCGATAAAACACTCCGAGTATTCACTAACAATCGCGACCTGTTTCAGTCTTTGTGTCCAGACAAGGCCGCGTCGGCCAACATCACCATCGCAGAACTGGACAACCAACTCGACATACCCGGCGATATAGACTTCTATGCGGCCCATCAGAAATTGTGTCTTTTTTCTGTGTTTGCGCGAGAGTCTGGCTACAACTGCCTTGTTGATTCTGATGTAATAGCGAATTATGAGGCGTTGCAGCTTGCAAACATAATCGATGAGGTGATAGGCGTGGATGGATGGGTGTACGATATTTCAGATCAAACGTTTCCCGCTTATGGAACGAAGAGGGTACAAGATGATCTCCAGATGCTAGGAGTTGTCAACCCCTTCCCGCGTTGGTATGGTGGTGAGTTCCTTCTTGGCAACTCGGATTTCTACAGCTATCTCGATGGGAAATGCTCCCAGAGAATGCCGCTTTACTTGAAAGTGTGGAAAGGGCTACATCACGTAGGGGATGAGACATTGATTTCGGCTGTTCTGAACGACAGTGACAACGAAATCAAGATAGCGGATGCTGGAGCGAGTGGACTGATTGTTCGTCACTGGAGCGGTAAGACTCGTCATATTCAGAAGGGGCATCGCGCCCTATTGAAGTCGCTACTGTGGCATTTGCCAGACAGCAAAGAAATCCTGGAAAGGTTCTACCAACATGGGGACATAAGGACGTTATATATGCACATACGCGTGCTAGAGATGATAAAAAAGATAGCTAAGACCCTTCGCAACGTCGTCTTGTAAATACTGACACTTTCAAGGCCAACTGGATCTAAACAGCATGTAAGGTGTTTAGCACGGAAGATCATTCGGTCTATAGAGTGTACCTTCTAATAGGGTAAGAAGTTTCACTTGACAAGGACATGTTGTGCTGCAAAACGCTTGTTTGCACTGAGAAACGCTACGAAATGTTTTGCCCGAGAAGGGGTGCATGCTGATGGAACATAAGGTGATTCGAACGGCAATGCCTCGGACCAAGGTTGCGCTTTTGACGAATGGCTTTACTCCAAACCGGGTTCCGTTGTGGAATGCACTGAACCAGCTATGTGACTTGACGGTAGTACTGCTTGCTCCCACCGAGAAGCAGCGGCAATGGGATCTCACGTTTGAACAAGTACAAGCTGACGTTTGGATCAGCGGATCAAAGCAGCTATTCTTTCCAAAACTTGATTGGACATTAAATTTGGCAGTGATGTCCATTTATAAGGTTCTCGATGTGGTGCAACCGCACACGGTTATTGTCGGAGGCTTTGAATCTCCCGGCTACTGGGCGGCATGCAGATGGGCAAGAAAACGCCACATCCCAGTCGTGCTGTGGATGGGAAGCACTCTGCTGTCTTCCCGGACCGTCGGAAACCTGGTATTTGACTTCATCAAGCGTCGCTTCATTAGCAAATGCGATGCTTTTTACTCCTATGGCCGCTGTTCCGGAGAGTATTTGCAGCGTTACGGCGCGCACGCTGACAAGATCGTGACCGGAGTTAATCATTCCAACGTCGAACATTTGGAATCGTGTGATCGTATTGGTCCCGCTGAAACGTGCGCGCTCTTGTACGTTGGGCAACTTATTCCTCGAAAAGGGGTGATTGAACTTTTTGATTCACTAGCACGCGTGAGTGATCTACCTTGGAGTCTGACCATTGCCGGAGATGGGGAACTGCGCTCTGAGCTATGTGCGAAAGCCGAGCAAAATGGTTTCGCAGACCGGATTACGTGGCAGGGATATGTGCAGCAGCAGAACCTGAGTCAGGTTTACAGAAGCGCGGATGTGTTGTTAATGCCATCTCTGAACGAAGTCTGGGGCTTGGTGCTTAATGAAGCTCTGATGAGCGGATTGTATGTCCTCGGGTCCAACCGCGCTGCCGCCAGCTTGGAGTTGATTCAGCCCGGGGTGAACGGGGAGATTGTAGAGCCCGAGCCACTCGCTTTTGAGCGAGCGATTCGTAAAGCGGTTAAATTTGGGCCATTTGATCGGTCTCGTATACGGGAGACCATGTCCTGCGTCACACCTCAAGGTGAGGCCGCCAAGATCATGCGAGCCATTGAACTCGCGCACAGCTGAGGAGATATGACAACTGAGATCTTTGTGATTGGTGTGCAGCCCCCGCCAGTGCATGGGCTATCTACGATAAATTGTGCCATGCTGAAGTTCTTAAGAGAGCGAAATGCCAGGATCACCAGCGTAGATTTAAGCGCAGGAGACGCGAGCGGCGTTCGATTTGTCTGGCTTCGAGGCTGGCGCGCCAGCGTAGGCTTGCTGAAGTACATCTGGGGTGCGCTTAAAGCGCCTTCTTCGACAGCGTATCTAGCGCTGTCCGGCGGTAACGGTCAATTGCTCGACTTACTCTTCTTGATCGCAGCTCGCCTTTGCAGGTCACAGATCGTGGTACATCATCACAGCTTCGCCTATCTGGATCGGCATAAGAGGCTGATGACGCTTATTGTTTGTGTTGCCGGAGCCGGTGCTACCCATATCGTCTTGGGCAAGAATATGCTTAGAGCGCTCCAAACAGGTTACAAGGCTGCGCTTCACGTGGAAGTCATTTCCAACGCCGCCATATTGCCGCTGCATGCAGCACAGAATGCGATACGAACCCAGGTCAGGACTGTAGGTTTCTTGAGCAACATCACAAGGGAGAAAGGGATTGAGGATTTATTTGCAGTCGCAGAGAAGGTCGGGGGCATCAGACCTCAGGTTAGATTTGTCGTCGCAGGTCCATTTATGGATCGTGAATTGAAAGAAGAGTTTGAACGCAGGCTCGCAGCTTCACACAACGTCGAATATGTAGGCCCTGTCTACGGGGCAGACAAGGTAAAATTCCTATCAAACTTGGATGTACTTCTGTTCCCGACACGCTACCAAAATGAAGCGGAGCCGCTGACCATTCATGAAGCTTTAGGATCAGCAACGCCGGTGATTGCCAATGCACGAGGGTGTATTGAATCTATCTTGCCTTCTTGCGCAGGGCGAGTCGTGAAGAATCCGGATGCTTTTGCGGAGATCGCGTCTGAGCAGATTTGTAATTGGGTCGACATTCCAGACGATTATCAGAAAGCTAGCGAGTGTTCGCGAGACTGTTTCGCTACGTTGAATGCGTCTCATAAGAGATCTCTTGAAAATATGCTTGTGCTACTGGGTGTGGATGATGACTACGAATAAGAAAAGCGTCGTTCTCGTCACATCGGGGTTCGCACCGTATCGCATTCCACTATGGAATGCGCTTGCAAGGAAATGCAATCTTACCGTGATTCTACTTGTCTTGAAGGAGAATCAACGGTTATGGGAAGTCGATATTGACTTGGTTCGCTGTCGCGTTGAATGCCTCAGCGGAAGCCAAGTTTACATTAAAGTACTTGATTGGATGCTGGTGATTGGCTTTGAAGGACTAACACATGTGCTGGAGGAAACTAATCCAGACGCGGTAATAATCGGCGGATATGAAAGCCCCGGCTTCTGGGCAGCGCGCTCGTGGGCTCGGCGGAGGGGTGTGCCCAAGGTACTCTGGATGGAGAGTACACTACTGTCCTCTCGGACGACCAAGTATGCAGCGATTAATTGGTTAAAATCCATATTTGTCCGGTCTTGCGAGGCATACTATGCAACAGGAAAGAACGCTGCTCGCTATTTGGAGTTCTTCGGCGCACGACCTGAGCGAATCGCTGTAGGGACCAATGTCCCAGACATATCGCTCTTCGTATCCTGTGAGCGACTTGGTGATCGTGCTGATGGAATAGTATCTCTGCTTTATACTGGCCAGTTGATCGAGCGCAAAGGGTTGCGCAACGCGTTGACTGCTTTGACTGGCTTGAAAGAGCTTCGTTGGAAGCTTTGTATCACGGGTACTGGGCCGCTTGAAGCCGAATTGCGCGAGTTTACCGATCGCGAATTACCAGGTCGAGTAGCATGGCATAGCCACGTGCAGTATAATAAAATGTCATCTATCTATCGTTCTTCCGATGTGTTACTTTTTCCTTCCCTGAAGGAAGTCTGGGGGCTTGCGGTCAACGAGGCCCTTCTGTCGGGGCTACTCGTGGTAGGTAGCGATAGAGCAGCATCGGTATTGGAACTCGTGTCAAATGGGAAGAATGGATATTTAGTAGATCCTCTAAGTCTGACAGCTTTAAGAGACGGAATCGAGAAAGCAATGCGCAGAGTTCCTGCTGATCGCCACTCAATCCGAGAATCCGTCGCGCATCTCACCCCAGATAGTCAGGCAGACATAGTTATGAAGGCGATATCAAAAGCTGAATCCAGCGCGAGAGTGACAGCAACCACATGAGTGTGCAAAATCTGGATCTCTTCAGGCTTCCGCAGAACTTTCGCGGGCGCCATGCGGTTATTGTGCAGTTATGGTGGATGGTGCAGGCCACTGCCTTTCGGTGGTCGCCGCAGTTCCTCTATGGGTGGCGCAGGTGGTTGTTGCGCCTTTTTGGAGCTAAAGTCGGCAGGGGCGTCATCATCCGTCCTACGGTCGAGATTACTTATCCTTGGAGGGTGTCGATAGGTGATCGCTGCTGGATTGGGGATCATGTCATGATGTACAGCCTCGGCGAAATATTTATCGGTCACGACGCGGTTGTATCGCAAAAGTCCTACCTCTGCACTGGTAGCCACGACTTTCGCTCGTCGTCCTTCGACATCTTCACGAAACCTATCGTGATTCAGCCCATGGTGTGGCTCGCCACGGACGTGTTTGTCGCGCCAGGTGTAACCATCGGCGAAGGCGCAGTGGTGGGTGCACGGAGCAGTGTATTCGTGGACCTTCCCGGCAATATGGTATGCAACGGCACACCTGCGGTTCCAATCAAGAAAAGGTTCGAATAGGTAATAGAAAGTCATGCACATTCTTCTGCTGGGCATCAATTACTGGCCAGAACAGACGGGCATTGGTGCGTTCAACACCTGGCGCGCCGAGTATCTCGCATCACGTGGCCACCAAGTAACCGTCTGCACGGGATTTCCTTACTATCCGGAATGGAAAACACCCCCCGCGTATTCCGGAAAGATGACTTTGCGGGAAGAACACAATGGAGTTACTATTCTTCGCTCGTGGCTCTGGGTTCCGTCGTGCGTGACCTCGATCAAGCGGATTTTGCACGAGGCTTCATTTCTAGTCTCTTCGCTCCTGCGCGCTCTGTGCACCCGCAAGCCCGACCTGTTGTTTGTGGCTTCACCGCCGCTGGGCTTGGGGTTGTCAGCTTATCTGCTAAGCAACATTTGGCGAGTCCCCTATGTGTTTGACGTGGAGGATCTGCAGCCCGACTCGGCCGCAGACCTGAACATGTTGCCACACAGTGTTTTACCACTGCTGTACCGGTTGGAACGGCTTGCTTATCGTCACGCGACCCTCGTCTCCACCCTCACGGAAGGCATGCGACAGCGAATTATCGCAAAGGGCGTACCTGCCGACAAGGTGGTTATCTTTCCACCGCGAACGAGCGATAATCTGTTCAAAGTAGGGGGATCAGCGGGCGCTCTCGATTTCCGAGCGGAGCATGGTCTTGAAGGCAAGTTCGTCGTGGTTCACTCCGGGAATATGGGAGTCAAACAGGGGCTAGAGGTCATGCTCGAAGCGGCTGCAAAGCTTCGGGATATGAAGCACATAGTCTTTCTCCTGGTGGGCAGTGGGGCAAGGCAATCCTCTCTGGAAGCACACGCGGCCGCTTTACAACTGGACAACCTTCGATTTCTTCCGCTCCAACAAGAGCAGAAATTCATGTCGATGCTAGCGGCAACCGATCTGGCACTCATCACCCAGCAACGAACCGTATCCGACATCGCCTTTCCTTCGAAGACGGTTACGTTGTTCTCGGCAGGGTGCCCGGTTGTGGCCTCAGTTAACGCAAACAGTGAAGTGGCGCGCGTTGTGGAGTCGTCCGGAGCTGGGGTCGTGACAGAACCAGAAGATTCAGCTGATCTCGCCGATGCCATCTATGTTTTGTCGCAGCGCACTGATCTGCTCGCCAGCATGAGGGGCCGCGCAAGGAAATATGCACGCGATCATTGGTATCCTTCGCGTGTCCTTCCGCTCATGGAAGAGCTTCTGATCAAGGCGGCGGTAAAGCGGACACAGACTGTTGTAAAGGAAGAGTATGCTGGCAGGTGACGCACTCCGACTCTGAACCTAATCCGTGTTTACACTTAACCAAGATTGGAAAGTTCAGAATACGCAATGTTAGATCAACGCATCCACATCGTCATTCTGCTAATCACCATGATCTGTTCCCCGTTGGGCAGAGCGCAGGAGAGTCGACAACAAGAAGGTCAGCAAGATGGCAAGCCCATCGAGGCAGTCGATCTTGCCGTGCATGCTGATGTGACCGAACAATCACAGTCTGCGGGAGGGGGAGCTCGATCAAACGCAGCACTTCCATTTGAATCCACGAAATGGGGAGCGATTCGCCAAGGAGACTCAAAAAATTTGCCGCTCTCTTCTGTGCCCAATACGCACAGGAAGACGCCGCAACTGGACAAAGGAGACATGCTACGTGAGCCCGCATCGGACCTTTCGCTTCGGCCCGCAAAATCGAGCGTACCGGCCAATCCTCATGCTTCCCCAATCCTGGGTGTGCAAAGCATGGGTACACAGGTTAAGCCAGATCTAATGGTCGAAGAAGCCAGTCAGGTTGGGGTGGCGAAGTATTCTGGTCCTTTCAAAGACTTGCGACTCGGCAAGAAACAGAAGATTGAGAACAAACAACGGCAGGCCAGTGCGGGCGCAATGGGCATCGGTCCTCGCGGCCGAGCGCCGCGACTTGATAGCCTGAAAGGGAAGAGATCTCGTTCTATCTTTTCGCCAAGGTCTGTACAAAGATCCGACTAGCAATTCCAACCGCGACGGAGTGGCAGCAGATAGCGGCACTTGTTGAACTGTCCGGATCTTCAAATCATCGGTTTAACGATAATGAAGAGCTGTGGGGGAAGACGTTCAGCATTGAGCAGAGTTCGGTCTTGTGGCGGGTACGAGACGGCGTGGACGTGCCGCTGCAGAGAAGCGGATTATGAATTGGAATCTTCAGCGAGTTCAGTGAGGTTAATTTGATGCGGAAAGTTGCTTTAATCACGGGTATTACGGGGCAGGACGGCGCATATCTGGCGGACCTCTTGCTTTCCAAGGGATACCTTGTACACGGCATCAAGCGCCGTTCTTCGTCGTTCAACTCGGCGCGTATCGATCATATCTATCAGGATCCCCATGTTCCGGATCACCACTTCCATCTTCACTATGGAGATATGACGGATTCCACCAATCTGATTCGGATCATTCAAACGGTGCAGCCGGCCGAGATCTATAACCTGGCCGCGCAGAGCCATGTGCAGGTCAGCTTCGAGACTCCGGAATACACCGCCAACGCCGATGCCACCGGCACCCTGCGCCTTCTCGATGCGATCCGCATTCTGGGCCTGGACAAAAAGACGCGCTTCTACCAGGCCTCGACCTCAGAGCTCTACGGCAAGGTGCAGGAGACGCCGCAGAAGGAAACAACGCCGTTCTATCCGCGCAGTCCGTATGCAGTCGCCAAGCTCTACGCCTTTTGGATCACGGTCAACTACCGCGAGGCATATGGCATGCATGCATCGAACGGCATCCTGTTCAATCACGAAAGCCCGATTCGCGGCGAAACGTTTGTGACGCGCAAGATCACGCGCGCGGTGGCCGGCATCCATCTGGGCGTGCAAAAGACGCTCTTCATCGGCAACCTGGATTCCAAGCGCGACTGGGGCCATGCGCGCGATTACGTCGAGGGCATGTGGCGCATCCTGCAGCAGGACACGCCCGACGATTATGTTTTGGCCACAGGCGAGACGCATAGCGTGCGCGAGTTCATTGAGCTGGCTTTCTCCAAGGTGGGCCGCATCATTGAGTGGAAGGGAAGCGGGCTGGACGAAGTCGGCATCGACAGCGCCAGCGGCAAAACGCTGGTCGAGATCGATAGCCGCTACTTCCGTCCCACCGAAGTGGATCTGCTCTTGGGCGACCCGTCCAAGGCGCATCGCGTTCTGGGGTGGAAGCACACTGTTACCTTCGCCGAATTGGTCTCAGACATGTTGACTTCAGATCTGAAAGTGGTTGCTGAAGAGTCGCGGGTGCGAGGGATTGGGAATGACTAAATTCGATCTGGCCGGCCGCCGCGTGTGGGTCGCCGGACATCGCGGTATGGCTGGTTCGGCGATTGCCAGGCGCTTGGCGCGCGAGGATTGCGAACTCATCACAGCATCGCGGAGCGAACTCGATCTGCTGCGGCAGGCGGATGTCGAAGCGTGGATGGCGGACAAAAGGGTTGATGCGATCTTTCTGGCCGCTGCAACCGTGGGTGGCATCTTGGCCAACACAGTGCGCCCGGCCGAATTTCTGTACGAGAATCTGGTGATTGAAACCAACATCATCCATGCGGCGCGAACCACAGGTGTCAAGAAGCTGCTGTTTCTGGGCTCTTCCTGCATCTATCCGCGCATGGCTGAGCAGCCAATGCGGGAAGAGGCGCTTTTGACCGGGGCCCTGGAACCGACGAATGAATCGTACGCGATCGCCAAAATTGCTGGCATCAAACTGTGCGAGGCGTATCGGCGCCAATATGGATGTGACTTTGTGTCCGTCATGCCGACCAACCTTTACGGTCCTGGAGACCGGTACGATGCGGAGGGGGGCCATGTTGTGGCTTCGCTCCTGATGAAGATTCATGCAGCCAAGCTGGCAAATAGCCCTACGGTCGAGTTGTGGGGCACGGGCAAACCGAAACGCGAATTTCTTTTCTCCGACGATTTAGCGGACGCGTGCGTGTTTGTGATGAAGAACTATTCCGATGCCCTCTTCTTGAACGTTGGAACCGGGCATGACATCAGCATCCTCGAACTCGCAGAGACCATCGCCAAGGTGATTGGCTGGCAGGGAAGTTTTACCATCAACACCTCCAAGCCCGACGGCATGCCGCGCAAGGTGATGGATGTGAGCCGCTTGAGCGCCTTGGGGTGGGCGGCACGGACCGATTTCGAGTCCGGCATGAAAATGGCATATGAGTGGTATGTTGCCCATGTCGCATGAGGCAGATTAATTAGGCGCAAATGTTTGCTCTACTGGGTAGGAATCGGAGCAGGAACAGAGGTAACGAAGCAATTGCATCACCTATTCGAGAAGCATCCAACGCAAACTCGGTGCGACATGGATGAACCACTTGCTGAATGCTAGGCACGCGATATAGGTAAATATCACGCTGACCATCGCATTCGACCATTGTGCAACACCGACATCAACCAACGCTGCGGATACCCCGAAATTGACAATCGGAGTATGCAACAAGTAAACCCCACCTGACCCTGGGCCTCGTCTGCTAGGAAGATATGCAGATAGGTGCAGAGAAACTGCGAAAGCGATCACGCTACCAGCTAAGAAATAAAAGCGGAAATCATATAGGCCCAAAGCCGTACATGTCAAAGCTATGCAACCAGGGCGCCAAATCGAATGGCCTATAGTGACCTGCTGTGCCAGCGCAAACATGTGGCCGGTCATAAAGGACAACATATATAGCGGCAAAAGAATGTTGTCGTTTCCGGTTACGCTTTGCGTCGGAAAATGAAGAACTAGCGCCACCAGTATCACCGCCAAAGGAAGTAAAATAGCGATCTCACGGTGAAGCGAGAAGCCGGAAGCTATTTGAATCGTCGCTCCAATCGTTACGATCAAAAACAGAAAAGTAAGGAAGTATAACTGCGGTCCAACTCCATGTCCGATCAGGATATCCTTCACAACTTCGTGGAATTCTATTTTTTTCATCCCCAACAACGCAATTGCGTTTATGAAGGAAAAGATCGCAAATGGAATTAGCAGCCTCTTAGAATATCGCTGAATATGTCTAGATAAGGTCTTAAGAGGATTCGCCTCTTTTTTTACTTGAAAGAAATATCCAGAGATAAGAAAGAATGCCAAAACAGCACCCTGCACCAACAACGCAAGCTGAGCAATCTTGGAATTTGTAGCATATGAGTATCTGCTGCTTGAGTGCATATGCTCGATGACTACAAAAAATGCAAGGCAGTGCCTAAGAATGTCAACCCCAAAAAGGCGTTTTCGTTTTTTCATAGCCGCATCGTAACGTAGGTGGTGCTTGAATTGACAGATGCCCCGTGATCCATTGCTAGCAACAATATCCATTTCATAATCCATTTGGTTGAGTTTGAAGTGGCCACCTATCGATGCAGTTAGCATGACCACCCAAGGTCGCGGCATCCATGACTTTCTCAACAGCCCTACAGATTGCGAGTATGTGCCCTTCGGTCAAGGTCGGATGCACAAGGAACATCAGGCTTGTTTCGCCGAGCTCGCGCGCGACACCGAGACGTTCTTGTGGGCGCCACTCCAGCGGAAATGCTTTTTCCAAATAGATCTCACTGCAACTACCACTAAAGCACGGGATCCCTTGCGCGTTAATTGTCTCCATGATCCGGTCGCGTGTCCACCCAGAATGAAGAACCTCGGGACGCACAAAGACATAATACTTGTAATAGGCATGACCAATATATGGCGGGGGCACTGTGACACGTAAACCCGGCAAGGTTATGAACTTGTCTGTCAGAATTTGGGCATACTTGCGGCGAACTGAAAGCCAGTTAGGAAGCTTCTTGAGCTCGATTCTCCCAACCGCCGACTGCACTTCGCTCAGGCGCCAATTTGTTCCAAACGATTCACAGAGCCATCGGAACCCAGGAGCGTGCTCTCGAAGGTAAACAGCATCGTAGCTCTTTCCGTTATCTTTGAGTGACCACATCCTCTTCCATAGCGCTGTGGAGTTTGTTGTGACCATTCCCCCCTCGCCGGCAGTTGTCATAATCTTGTCTTGGCAGAAGGAAAACGCCGCCACATCGCCGAGCGACCCGACGGGCCGTCCTTTATAGGTGGCTCCGTGCGCCTGGGCGCAATCCTCTACGACCTTGATGCCCCGCTCCCGTGCCAAGGCAAGAATCTCGTCCATTTCACAGGGCCAACCTGCCAGATGCACCGCAACAATCGCCTTGGTATGTGACGTCAATACATTGCGAACACTATCGGCCGTAATGTTCTGGCTTTCCCGATCGACGTCCGCGAACACCGGGCGGGCACCGAGCATAACAGCGCAGCTGGCAGATGCGATAAATGTCCGGCTCGTGGTAACCACTTCGTCACCGGGACCGATTCCCAACGCCCTCAAGGCGCATTCCAGTGCCACACTACCGTTCGCTAACGCGACGCCATATTTGCACCCGGCAAATGCCGCAAACTCCTTTTCAAACAGCCGACCTTCTTGGCCTCCCCAATAATTCACCTTACCGGATCGTAAGACGGCTGCTGCGGCTTCGATTTCGTCCTCTGAAAAAAACGGCCAGCGCGCATCCGATGATGCCTCTGTAACTTTCGATTCCATTGCATCCTCTGCTCTCTAGCATATCGCCAAACACAGAGAATCATCTCTTCTGGGGCGGACCAAGAGTGAGAGTCGCGGATCTGCACAAAGCCTCGACTGAGGCCGCCAGTCGGGGACGGGAATACGACGGTGCAGAAGTAAAAAGGGCCTACAGCCAGCTACACCTTCCACATCAGCCGCATCGAGCCGTTGCACGTTCCACGGCTCTCTCGGATCACCGTCCCGTTTCGCTTTGTGTTTCCAAACTGGATCTGCTCGCTGAAGCCGCCTTTACGGATACCTCCGCCTCCAGCAGTCAGGGCCGTCACTTTATGTATGATGAGGCGATCCAGAGACAGGGCTACACGGCCTGAGTGTTCAGACGGTCAAACGCATTGGCAAGGACTTCGCGGCGAACGGAAGCTTTGCCGATGGCTCTCATCTGTTTTTCCCTGCCAAAGCACTGTCACACCCCTCCTCAAAGCGCGGAGCAAGCAACTCTCCGGAGTCATCATCTGCGATATCTGCTGTATAATATGAGCTATCAACAAGACAGGAAGAAGTCCTAGAGGCTATGTTTTGGACTTAGGATCGGCTAACATCGCTGACAGCGGGCGCATTAATCATCGGTGCGTCAGCACTGCTCGATCAATGCGTGCGAGTGAGAAACTGCGGCACGCGATTGCGTATCTCGTAGATCAATTGCCCTCGGGAGATGCCGAATCACCGCATATCAAGGAGCAACTGGAGGCCTTCGGATTCTCATGGTGTCGAATCGCCAAGTCTATTCTGAACGCTCATTTGCGATTCGCCTCTGCGAACGTGCGCAGTCGATGTTCAGGCGTTTTGTCGGCTCAGTCTGAATACTTCTGATCGCAATGCTTGCAAGATTGGCCAATGGCCGGGCGGTATCTGGAACGACTCTCGGACCGCATGCCTCATTCATGCCCTAACTGGAGTTACCCGGCTAGTTGAGTTCCACGAATGCCGAGACAAGTTCCCCAAGCGGTAGATCGTCCTCAACCACAAATCCTGCTTTTTGCGTTACCAATGGGCCGACCGAGAGCGAGGTGAGCTGTTTAAAAAGCGCATCCGGGCTCAGCTTGGCACGTTCCGTCAAATCTCGAAGCAGAGAACCGATATAGATCTGATCGTCGTTTTGAACAATCTCCCGCAGTTGCGGGTGCATGAGGATGCGAAGACCTTCCATCCTGCTAACCACAAGCAAGACTATCGGCGCGTCTCGACCCGAGTCGTCGCTCCCGCGCTGTTGCCTGTACTCCAGCGCACAGAACCTCTGCCGGGGGCTTTCGTTCGATTCGAGGCTTGAACCCTTCAAGTTCATCCAACCGCTCTTGAATGCCGACCATGGAATCGACAATATCTTGCAGAAGACTAGGCGTAGACAGTGTGCATAGACAGTGAGTAAAACCATCTAATGCGGATTTGGTTTTCCAATCTTCAGGCAGTGTTTGTATGTTTCGCCAGAGCCGATCGGCATCCAGCGATCCAACCATCCTTTTCAGATCCATGAGGTAACTGGAGGATACACTCTGGTAGATGCGCGAATCAAGGTACCGGGAACAGCGGAAGGCGCGGACCAGTTCGCGGTCGCGAACTCGGCAGTGGTACTTGCGGTCGCAGGTGGTGTTTGAGTCTCCGTTTGGCCCACCGAAAAGATGCCCGTTATCCACGAAATGCACTCCCAACCTGCCCTTGGCATCTTCCAGAAAGAGTGCTTGACGATTGTCTGCGTGTCGCGCGCAAATGTCGATAAGCCAGGCAAGCCAGAAGCTTTTAAGGTTGCGCACTCGCTTGAAACTGGTCTGCGGAAGGATTTCGAAAAGGCGTACACCTGGGCCGCCCAGGAATCGCGACCCGAAGCACATCAACGGCTCCGGCCGAAGACGTCCTTGGGCAGTTTGCAGCCAGCAGTCCGGATTCTGGTCCAGAAACGAGTCGAGAACCAGCAGCGGTTTCCAGGTCGGAACCTGCAACCCACAAGCGCGGTAGAGTTCGTTGCCGATACTCTCATTGAAGCAGAGGTTGGGTCCCTGCAGATTATTGGTGAACTTGATTACGTAAAGCAGGCCGTCGCTAGCCTGAGCTAGGATCGGCTGTGAGCCGCCACGTAACCGTCGAATGTACCGTGTTACAACCGTAAAGTTTTTGTTTAAAACAGACATTCTTCCCCCTAAGATCGAAACGGGATGAATACGCGCCCTTGCTGAGGCTGATCATTGGGGATTAGAACAGGCAATCAGATCTCCCAAATGAATGGGAATCAATGAGAAATCTCACATTGAGATGCCCAAGCCACGGCATGAAGCTGGAGTCAGACTTTCCTCATGACGTAAGTTTCTGTCTACTTATCCACAGATTGTGAGGTTAACTTAGGGCCTTGATCCTTTCATGTCAAGCAATTTATTGTGAAAAAGTCTGCTTTGACTACATAATTTAAATAAGATGGCACCCTGGGACGGTGCTTTAGAGGTGAAAAGGGCAAATTCCTCCCTCGGCTGCTCCGCGACGGTCTTCCTCACCGGCCTGAATCAGGGGTAGAAGATTGCTCCAGGAAATAGGCAGGCAAGTATTCTCGCTGCTGAGGCGCGGCAGGGAAGTCGCTAGGTGAGGAATATCAAATGTTATGTGCCGTTGGCCTCCGGGGCAACATGACCCGTCACCTTGTCCATATTATCTCCCGGGGGTCATTCTCGGAACGCCTCTCGCGCTAAAAGTCATGATGATCGTCCACCAGCGTGGCGATCGTATGCAGTTCGTCGTCGAAGGATGTTCCCTGGTCTGAGGGTGAGTTGGCGGCTTCGGTTTGGGCGCGCAGCCGGGCCACGGCCAGCCAATTGTCCTTGTGCGGCTGGTCTGCAATCCACGGCGGCAGAGGCATGCAGAGATAGTCTGCCAGCGCCTGGGCATAGCCCTCGTAAAGCGCGCGCATTTCGCGAAGCCTCTCGAAGGAGTGGCCGTCGCGGCAGACGCTGACGCCGCTCTGGCAGAGCAAGTTGTAAAGCTGTTCGTATCGCTCAGGAGGAAGCCGGTCGGGCGCATTCTTGACAGGGGCAAGTGAGAAGATCTGCGCCAGATCCACCATCGCGTGGCGCGCCATGGCGAAGGTCAATTGCGCCTGACGCGCCTCGTGCCCTTGCACGCCGGCGATCAGCAGCGCCGAGGTATCCAGCACGGCGGTCAGGGCGCTGATCCAACTCTGATTGTTATGCTGCGAACGGAAATAGCAGAGCAAGGGATAGGAGATGTGGCTTTCCAGCAGTTCTGCCGACCAGCGTTCCCACTCCTCCAGCAGCAGAGTGAGAGCGTGCTCCGCGCCCTTGTAGGAATGGCGCCGCATCAGCTCCGCGGCGGTGGGCGGAGAGCCGGCCCGCGCGTCGAGCAGCGAGATGTTCACTTCACGACGCGAAAACGCGCTGTAAAGAACAGGGAAGTACCCCATCACAACTGCCAGAAAGCCGAGGCCGGTACCAGCCTCCAGAATGATGAGTTCACGGGCCCATGCACTGTGTGGCGTCACGTCGCCCAGGCCCAGCGTAAAGATGGTCGTTCCGCTCACGTAGAGGTCCGACCGAAAGCCCGGTCCCTGCGTGTTGTCGTTGAACGGGCTCCCCAGAGAATGGAAGATGAGCGCAAAGCCGATGACCATGGCGCTAGCCCAAACCACGAGCAGAAAGATCAGCGACAGAGGCCCGTAGTAGCTGAAGGCGGCTTCCCGCTTGTGGGGGTCACGAAGGCCCCGGGTAAAGAACACCCAAGGCTTCCAAGTCACGGCATAGAAAATGTGGGTGAGCCGAAAGCGGCCTGAGGCACGCCGCGGAAGAATGATGGTCTGGAAGGCATCGAGCAGCACAACAAACAGGCAGACAATGCCAGACACCAGGGTGAGAATTTGCATCGACCCTCCTGCATTCAGAACTCTTGATTTGCCCTCTACGCTACGCCACTTGATGCGATTCTAGTCGAAAGCAAGAAGGTACAAAAAACTGGGGCAAGATCCCCCCGTACGCCCGATGCTGGTTCCCGTCGCAATGGGGAAGGCAAGCTGGAATCCGCAGCCAGGGCAAATTTGCAGTTGGTGTCGAGTGGCTTTGAAAGGGCACGGCTTCAAAGCCTGCCCTGAGCCTGTCGAAGGGTGCCGCAAAGACCGCAAAATCAGCAGGGCTTTAGCCCCTGAGGGATTGCTTCTTCCTCTATACCATCAGGAAAAATGCTCGGACCATTTTGGCTGGTCCGCGCATTTCGCCGCAATCAACGACTTGGCTTCAAGCCAGCGGACGTGCGAGCAGTTGGGTTGGGAGCCGAAGCAGCCTGGGCTCATTTCCGATCTTGACCATGCGCTCTATTTCGAAACCTGAACTGGCCGCACACCTGCGACGCACAGTGGAGCATCACCTCTCCGGCAAGCACAGTGCGCGTGCCGGAGAGGTAATCATGCGAGGAAAGTGATGCTTCCCGGACTCCCCACCGGCGTGTATTGTCCCGTGAATGTCAGCAATCCAGTCTCCGCTTGAATCCTGAATGAGGTGATGCTGTCGCTGCGCCGGTTACAGGCATAGAAAAAATGGCCGGTGGGATCAATCCTGCATTGCCCCGGATAATCGCCCATGGTCGATGTTTCCCCGATGCGCTTCAGGCCCCCGTCCACATCGAGGGCAAATACGGCAATCGTGTCGTGCAGGCGATTTGCGGCGTAGAGAAACTTGCCATTCGGAGAGATCAGGACTTCGGACGCAAAACTGGTCCCCGCAAAGCCCGGAGGCAAAGTGGAGACCGTCTGCTGTGCGGCAAGCGATCCCGTCACCGGATCGTACCGGAAGAAGACAAGGTTCGAAGCCTCCTCCTGAATCGCGTAGAGCCAATGGCCGTTGGGATGAAACGCGAAGTGGCGTGGCCCGTCGCCCGAAGGCAGAGCCACAAAAGGTGCGCCGCTAGTCGGGAGCAGCCTCCCCGTGCCGGCGTTGAAGCGGTAAACATAGATGCGGTCCTGGCCCAGGTCGGTTGCCAATACAAATTGATTCTGAGGATCGGGAGCAATCATGTGCGCATGCGGGGCATCGTGTCCGCTGACGGCAAAGCTGCCGGGCGATGCATGGGTTGCTTGCGTGCTGCCTGCGGATCCGTTGTCGCGGCGGATATCCACCGCGGCCCCGAGCGATCCGTCGGGAAGGATGGGAAGCACGGCGATGTTTCCACCGTTATAGTTGGCCACAAACACATAGGTTCCCGTTGCGTCGATGCTCAAGTGCGCCGGCCCCGCGCCTTCGGAACTGACCGTATTCAGTGCGCGGAGATCGCCGCTCTCGGGAGCGATGGCGAAGGCGCTCACCGAGCCGTTGAAGTCCGTGACTTCGTTCACCGCGTACAGAAACCTGCGCGAAGGATGAATCGCGATCCAGGAGGGATTGGGAGTCTTTGCGGCCAGCTTGCGGTGCGAGAGTTCTCCGGTGTGCGTATTCATTTCGAACAGGTAGATGCCCTCGCCATTGCTTCCGGCGCCGACAGCCCCCGTATAAGTCCCCACATAGGCCAGGATTCGATCCGCATTCAGGATTCCGGCGGAGCCAAGCGCCGCTCCGGGCGCCGAATGCGCGACGGCAAGAACTGCTGCGCTCTGAAGGAATTGACGGCGGGAAAATGCCCGCCGCAGAGAACTGCTTGTCATAGAATTTGTCCTCACTTGTTGATCCGCCTATCCGTCGCGTCAAACGATGCACGACAAGGCCGCGGTAAGAGCCAACGCCGTGACCGAGATGATGGTCTCGCAGACCGACCAGGTTTTTATGGTCTGCGCAACGCTCATATTGAAGTACTCTTTCACCAGCCAGAAGCCGCCGTCGTTGACGTGTGAAAAGATCAGCGAACCCGCGCCGGTGGCAATGGCTAGCAACTCCGGATGCACGCCCCCGCTTTGCAGCGCGATGGGAGCCACGATGCCGGCGGCGGTGGTCATGGCCACAGTCGCCGAGCCCGTGGCGAGCCGCATGGAAGCGGCCAGCAGCCATGCCAGCAGCAGCAGCGGAATATGGCTGTGGAGCGCGACGGCGATGATTGCCTGGGAGACGCCGCTGTCTTGAAGAATCCTCCCAAAGCCTCCACCCGCGCCCACCAGCAGTGTGATCGTCGCGGTTGGCGCAAGGCTCTCGTTGCTGAAGCGCAAGATGGTGGCGCGCGAAAAGCCTCTCATCCGGCCGAGGGTAAAAAAGCTGAGCAGTACGCCAATCAGCAGCGCCATGTCGTCATTGCCAACCAGGTGTAATGCTTCGTTAAGAACGGTGCCCGGCGCAGAGACGGCGTTCGCCCAACTTCCGGCCAGCATCAGCATCACCGGAAAGAGAATTGTGAACAGAGTGAGCCAAAAGCCGGGCAGGCTGCGCTCCGCGCCGTGATCGACAAACTGCGCCGCCATGGGGTTTTCAGCGGGAAGCTTGATGTGCGGCGCAATGAGCTTGGCGTAGAGAGGCCCCGCAAGGGCTGCCGTGGGAAGACCGACCAGCAGGGCGTAAAAAATTGTACGCCCCACGTCCGCCTTGTAAATGGTGACGGCCAGCAACGCGGCAGGGTGGGGAGGCACCAGTCCATGCACCACAGAAAGACCGGCCAGCATGGGCAGGCCCACAAGCACCAGTGAAGTCCGGGTGCGCCGCGCCACTGTAAACGCAATCGGAATCAGGAGCACGAAGCCAACTTCAAAGAAGGCTGGCAGGCCCACCACGAGGCCGATCACGACCATGGCCCAATGCACACGCTTCTCGCCGAAGAGCCGGATCAGCGTATGAGCGATTTGGTCGGCGCCGCCCGACTCGGCCATCATCTTGCCGAGCATGGTGCCCAGCGCCACAACCACCGCAATGTGTCCCAGGGTCGCGCCGACTCCGGCCTCGAAAGAGTGAATCACGGTCGAGAGCGGCATGCCCGCAACCACCGCCAGAGACAGCGAAGCGAGAAGCAGCGTGATGAATGGATTCAGCTTGAAGACCGCGATCAGCAGAATCAAGCCGATCACGGCAACCAAGGCCGAGGCAAGCAGAAAAATACTGTGAGGATCGATCATGGGCACACCATCGGCGTTGGTCCGTTCATAAGGATGAAGTTCTGAATCGCGTCAAGCTCAGGCGTTCGGAGCCTTGTAGGCCACGCAATCGATCTCCACTTTGCAATCCACTACCATGCTCGATACGACGCAGGAACGGGCCGGCGGGTTCTCTCCAAAGTATTCTTTGAAGACCGCATTGAATGCGGAAAAGTCGCGCGGATCGTCGAGCCACACGCCGCAGCGCACCACGTGCTCTGGTCCATATCCGCCTTCCTTGAGAATCGCCAGCAGATTGAGAATCGCCTGGCGGGCCTGGGCGGCAATATTGCCCACAACCAACTCCCCATCGAACATCGCCGTCTGGCCCGATACATAAAGCCAGCCGTCTGCTTCGACGGCCCGCGCAAAGGGCAGATGCTGGCCGCCCGTTCCTTTTCCACCTTCCACTCCATATCGCTTGATGCTCATCTCGTGCTCCTTTCCGGTTTGAGTTACTGAATCGACTGAGTTTTACCAGAGCAAAAACGCGGCCGGCGCGTCCGTTGGTGGCTCCTCGGGCAGTGCAGGAAAGTACATCGCTCACCCGCACTTCCGCTGCCGTTGAGGACGCTTGCATTCCGGATTAAAGTGTCGCCACTCGACATACTGGCTCCCCAAGGATATAGCTTAGACACAATGCGGTTCTAAAGCCGCATCGCTTTCTGTGTTGAATTCCGATTGGAGATGCATCCCGATGAACGACACGCTGCCCAACTCTCCCGCCTCCATCGCTCCGCTCAACAAGGGCCTGGGTTATGTAGAACGAACCCTCGGGCGTGAAGACATTGCGCAACTTGACTGGAACCTGCTGCGCGAAGATCTCAGCCTGCCCTCGGCCGTCCTCTATGAAGAGAGGCTGCAGCATAACCTCAACTGGATGCAGCAATTCATCACAGCATACGGCGTCAAACTCGCACCCCACGGCAAAACCACCATGGCGCCGCGCTTGTTTGAAATGCAATTGCAGGCCGGTGCCTGGGGCATCACGCTGGCCACTGCCCATCAAAGCCTGGTCGCTTGCACGCACGGAGTGCGCCGTGTCCTCATGGCCAACCAACTCATCGGCAAGGAAAACATGGCTATCGTCGGGCGTATGCTGCGCGATCCCGGCTTTGAGTTCTACTGCCTCGTCGATTCCGCGGCGCAGGTGGACCAGTTGGGTGCGTTCTTCTCGAAGAGCGGTCAGCGGCTGCAGGTGCTGCTCGAATTGGGTGTGGCGGGCGGCCGCGCCGGTGTGCGCACTGATGCGCAGTTGCAGGCTGTGTTGGCCGCGCTGGCGCGCTGCAGCGGCTCCATCGTGCTCTGCGGCGTCGAGATCTATGAGGGAGTTCTTCATGACGAAACGGCCATTCGCGACTTCCTGCAACATGCGGTTGCGGTCACTCAAAAACTCGCTGCCGAGTACCGGTTCCAGCGTGCTCCCTTCCTGCTTTCCGGTGCGGGCTCGGCCTGGTACGACGTGGTAGCCGAGGTCTTTTCTGCTGCCGGTTTCGGAGACGCTGTGGAGATCGTCCTTCGCCCCGGCTGTTATCTTACCCACGACATTGGCGCCTATCGCGAGGCGCAGGCAAAAATCCTCAAGCGCAATCCTGTTGTGCACCGCATGAACTCTGGCTTGCTGCCTGCCCTGCAAGTCTGGGCCTATGTGCAGTCGGTGCCGGAAGCAGAAAAGGCGATTGTCGGCCTGGGCAAGCGCGATGCGGCTTTCGATGCCGGTCTTCCGTTGCCCGCGCTCCACTATCGGCCCGGCGATGCCGCTCCGAAAGCGGCTCCTGCACACTGGACCGTCACAAAAATGATGGACCAGCACGCTTACCTGCAAATTGCGCCGCAGGACGATCTTCGCGTCGGCGACATGATCGGCTTCGACATTGCGCATCCGTGCCTGACCTTCGATAAGTGGCGCACCCTGCCTGTGCTGAACGCACAGTATCAGGTCGTCGATATCGTCGAGACATTTTTCTGATCCGCACCCTGCGTTTTCCCGCAGGGTGCAGAGTCTTCCGTGCCACGATGTCAATGGGCGTTGTTCTGCGGCCCGGCGGCAACGGGCACCACCGGAACACCGAGGGCCGAGGCTGGCGGCAGGTCCTTCCCGTCATCCCAGTCGCGAATCGCCTCTTGGAATCGGTCGCCGCGCTGCTGCCATTTCTGGATGGCCAGATCGTATCGGACCGTCACATTCTCCAGCCAATAAGGACGGTTCTCGCTCAGCCAGACCTGACTGTACTCGCCCTTGGCAGCCGAATAACCATCGCGCAAGTCCTGGCAACTGCCAAACATGCTGCTGATCTCTTCCAGAATGTTTTGCGTTTCTGAGCGGCGCGTTTTATCGCGCTGTTGCACCAAGGCCTGGGCGTAGGTCTGGGCGATCGCCTGGGCCAATTCAAATTTCAGTCCGATCAGGTCGAGCCGGCGCGCACCCAGGTCCAACGCCGTGAGGGCATCGGCCTGCTTCAGCCCTGGATTGGCATTCCGCGCCTGCGCCACAAGCACGATGGCCTGCTCGGCATGAAGGCGCAGGTCCACCACAGCGGGAAGGAGCTTTGCCGAGATTGCCTGGCCTTGCGGGCTCCAGGGATCGATCCAGAACAGAGTATCGCTGTCCATGTCCGGCCCGGCTTTGCCAAGGGCTTCGTAGGCGATCATCAGTTCTTTCTCGGCCTCTCCCACCTTGCCGCTCGCGTCGCCGTGAAAAGTCTGCGCAAAAGCATCCTGATAGGCGGGAATCGAACTCTCACCCGGCTGCCAGGCAGCCACCGCGCCAAACAGCACGGTATACCAATCTTCGTTGAAGAGGCCTTCGCCGTCGTCGTTCCAGACAGTGGTCAGCGCGCCGGTGGAACCCAGCCGCTGGCCGTCGCGAATGAAGCCCTGAATGTTGCCGAAGGCCGTCTTCGCCACCGGATAGACCTGGTTCCAATTGGCGTCTCCCGGAGCTACCCAGGTTTCAATGCCCTGCTTGGCAAAGGGCGCAATGAGCTTGTCAAAGCCCTTGGTATCCCAATAGTTCCAGGGCACCGCGATCATGTCCTTGGGCAGGCCGGCTACAGCCGCCGGATCGGCCTCGCCGATATCGCCCCAGAAAAGAAGGCGGCGATGCAGGGGTGCCAGGCGGTCGTGAATCTGCTTGAGAAAATCGACGTAGACCGGTCCATAGCCCTTGGCCTGCACCTGCTGCCGTGTCCGCCCCATGCCCAGATCGAGGGTTTCATCGGCTCCAATGTGGATGAACTGCGAGGGAAACTGCTTGGCAATCTGCGTGAACCAGTCATCGATCAGCGGTAGCGTGCCTGCCTGGCCCGGCGCCAGCACGTGGCCATGTGGTGTTTCAGCCACGTCCTGGTAGAGGTCGTATTTCAGCATCTGATGAAGATGGCCAAAGGCTTCCTGCTCGGGCAGCACCGAGATGTGATATTGCGCGGCATAACGGACCAGTTCCGCCACTTCGGCGGGCGTGAGAGAGCTGCCCGGAGGCGCGGCCAAAGGCTGGTTCGCATACTGCAGTGTGTGCTCCAGGTAGGGCGAATACACATTGATCTTGTAGGAGGCGAAGACGCGAATCTGGTGCTTCTGAAACTCGAGCGTGGGAAACGGTCCCCGCGAGAGATCGTCGTCGATGCCGCGATACTTCATCGCCGGCCAGTCGCGCACCGTGCCCGTCGGCAAGACCGGCTTGGCTCCCGCAACCGGCAGCAACTGCTTCAGCGTTTGCACTCCATAAAAGATGCCCGAACCCGAGGCGGCAACAACATAAGCTTCGTGCGGCTCCACGGCCAGCACATAGCCTTCCGGCTCCATGGCCGCATCGAACGCGACTCCATGCTTGGCCAGCAGTGCCTTCGCCTCGGCCGAGCCGGTGCGCAGCAGCACTACTCGGTAGGCCGCCTTCGCCTCTCCTGGGCTGGCAAGCCCTGCTTCCTTTGCCGCTGCGTCCAGATCGCGCGCCGCAAACTCGTCTTCAGCGCTACGGCCTGGCACGCTGACGGCAATCGTTGCTGGCAGGGCCGTTTCACCGGTAAAATTTGCTTCGCGAGGTGCCGGCAGCAGCCGAACCTGTGCTGCAGCCAGGGTTGAAAAAGCACAGAACAGTGAGAAGACCGTGCACACCGTGCCGCGTAAAACGGAGAGAGTTTTTGCCGGGGTTAGGCCTGACATCCTGAACGCCTCCAGTTCACTAAAATGAGCGTTTCATTTTGATACGATCATTGTAGACTAAGTACTCACACCGCGACCCGAACAAGGATCATAGATATAAGGGCGAACGGCGGGGTTTGTTCGAAGCTGCCGGGATTGGCGGCTCCGGCGGAAGCAGCTTGAACGAAAGGGACAAATCACCATGACGCTGACAGCAAACAGTTCATCGGACATGCCCACATCGGGCGGTGCCGCCAGACGCGGCTACAACCTCTTTCTCCTCGTGGTCGCAGGTCTCGGTGGACTGCTCTATGGGATGGATATCGGCATCATTGGTGGTGCGCTGCCGTATCTGGCAGCCACCTCGCGCCTCACCGCCGGGGAACTGTCCGTCATTGTGGCGGCGGTACTGCTGGGCGCAGTTTTCTCCACCCTGTTTGCCGGCATGCTGGCCGACTGGATGGGACGCAAGCCTCTGATGATCCTCTGCGGCGCTACCTTCATCGTCAGCATTCCGATGATTGCCCTTTCGCACGGCTACGCGCCTTTGTTCTATGGCCGTCTTCTGGAAGGTGTCAGTGCGGGACTGATTGGCGTCGTGATTCCGTTGTATCTGGCCGAGTGTCTGTCGGCGGCGGACCGTGGCAAAGGAACGGGCGTTTTTCAGTGGCTGCCCACCTCGTCCATGGTCTTCGCGGCCCTGCTGGGCATCTATTTCAGCTATCAGCTTCAGGCGGTGGCCAAAACCGGCGATGCTTCCGTCCTCTTTGCGTATAAGGATCATGCCTGGCGGAACCTGTTCTGGGTTTCCCTGCCTCCCGGCATCCTGTTTTTGCTGGGCAGCTTGATGGTTTCCGAGTCGCCGCGCTGGCTCTTCAAGAAAGGGAAGAAGGAGCAAGCCTATGCATCCCTGCTTCGCTCCCGCACTCCGCAACAAGCCGCCCTCGAATTGCAAGAGATGGAAGCGGCGGAGCAGAACGCTTCAAAACTCAGTTCGACAGGCAAGCGGATCCAGGGCTCGCTTTTGCAGCGCAGGTATGTGGTTCCATTTCTGCTGGCCTGCATCATCCTGTTCTGCAACACGGCCACCGGCGTCAATTCCATCATTGGCTACAACACCAGCATCCTGCTGCAGAGCGGCCTTTCCGATCTACACGCGCACTGGGGCTATGTCGTCTTCACTTCCATGAATTTTCTGCTGACCATCGTGGGCATGGCGCTGGTCGATCGAAGGGGCCGCAAGTTCCTGCTCATTTTGGGCACCAGCGGCATCATCGTTTCGCTGATCGGCGTGGGCATTCTGTTTCTTGGCACCGAAAAAGTCAGTCTCGATTCGCGCGCCCAGGTGCAGGCCATGGTGGCTCCCGGCCAGGAGCTTGCGCTGCACTTCGACCGCGATGAAGCGGCGCAACTGCTCGCTGGGCAGGGCGACGCCAGCCAGCAGATCGAGCCTGGACACGCATCGCTGGCCATCATCTACTCCTATGGCGACTTCACCGCCGCCACCACGTTTGTACGCTCCGACGACCCCGCCGCGCGGCCCATTGAAATCACCCGCGCCAGTTGCGTTCCTTCCAATAAGGTCCTGGCCTTCTTCAAAAATCCTTTGGGCAATCTGGAGGCCGCGCAGACTGCGCCGCTGAAGATCGAGAAAGCCGTGATCGGCCGGGTTCCCGACGCCCACCACGGCTGGATGGTTGCTCTGGGATTGTTCTTGTTCATGGGTTTCTTCGCCCTGGGACCGGGCGTCTGCGTGTGGCTGGCGCTTTCCGAGTTGATGCCTACCCGCATCCGCTCGAATGGCATGAGCATTGCCCTGGTCATCAACCAGTTGGTCTCCACCGCGTTGTCGGGCATCTTTCTGCCTTTCGTCAGCAAACACGGCTATTCGTCGATGTTCTTTCTGTTTGCGGGCTTTACCGTGATCTACTTCCTCGTCGCCGTATTCCTCCTGCCCGAAACCAAGGGCAAGACCCTGGAAGAGATCGAAGCCCACTTCAGAGGCACAGCAGCTGCGTAACGGATCTCGTACTTCAGGGAACTGTTCACGCCTTCCGAACATGAAAATCGCCTTGCGGAATCAACCCCGCAAGGCGATTTTCATGTTCCGGCTGATTCGCCAATCTGCTTGACCTTACTGCTCCACCACCGCCTTGGAAAGGTTCCTGGGTCGATCCACGTCCACACCCCGTTCCAGGGCCATGAAGTAGGCGAACAGTTGCAGCGGAATCACTTCGAGGATGGGCAGCAGGTACTCCGATGCCGGTTCCACAAAAACACAGTCGCTGACCAAGCTCGCCACTTCCACGTCGCCCGTGTTGGCCAGGGCAATCACCTTCGCCCCCTGTGTCTTCATGTCGCGCAGCAGTTGCAGCGTCTTTTCATAGCGCACCACCGAGCCATCCAGGCTGCGATCTACCGTGGCCAACACCACCAGCGGCACGCGGTCGCTGACCAGCGCATTGGGGCCGTGCTTCAACTCGCCCGCTGGATAGCCCTCGGCATGCATATACGAGGCTTCCTTCAGCTTCAACGCTCCCTCCCGCGCAATGGCATAGTGGATGCCCCGGCCTAGGTAAAGGAACGTGGCGGCGGATTTGTACTTGCTTGCCAGCGCGGCCATCTGCTCCCGCCAGCCGTCGAGTTGCTCTTCGATCGCATGGGGCAGCGCCCGCACCTGCTCGATGTGCGCGGACAGCGCCTCAGCATCCATTCGGCCCAGGCGCACGCCCTCGTAGAGGGCCAGCAGGTAGAGCGCGGCCAACTGGCAGGTGAAGCTCTTGGTGGCTGGAATGGCCCGCTCCACGCCCGCGGCCAGCGGCATGGAAACGTCGGCCTCCTGCGCCATGGTGGAGGCTGTAACGTTGGTGATGGCCAGCGTCTTTTGCCCTCGCTGGCGCGCCTCGTGGAGCGCCGCCAAGGTGTCAGAGGTTTCTCCCGACTGGGACAGGACCAGAACGCTGGGGTGGCGCAGATCGTTGCCTCCGCGGCAACTGTACTCGCTGGCATACTCCACATCCACCGCCAGCCCGCACAGGTCTTCGAGCAGAATTTCGCCCGCCAGGCCGCTATGGCGGCTGGAGCCGCTGGCTGCAATCAGGACTTCGCCCTCCGGAATAGGCCATACCGCCAGTTCGCTGGCTACCTCCGACTGGAGGCCGTTGCCCGCCAGATAAAGCGCCAAAGTGCGACGAAGCGCCTCGGGCTGTTCGTAGATCTCACGCAACATTTCATGAGCAAAACTCGGCATCTTCTTTACCCCCAGCAGTCATAGGTCGATGTTCAACATAAAACGATCACATTCAGTATAAATGATCAATCGAGTGGAAAATTCATTCGTAATATTGGATTGTTTCATGAAAAATGCCCCATCCTCATCCATATTTCTGCGATTGACAGAGTAGAATCTCTCTCAAGATGTCCGAATCTATCAATCGCCGTTCCGAACAGATCGTCAAATTCCTGCTCAGCGCCGGAACCGCCACCATCGAAGAACTGCTTGCTGTCGCCGGCTCCTCGGCGCCCAGCATCCGGCGCGACTTGGCGCGGCTGGAAAACCGGGGCCTCATTCGCCGTACGCACGGTGGAGCAGCGCTGGTCGAGCCGCTTCTTTACGAGCCGTTCCGCTACGACAGCTCTTTCCTGGCCCGAGAACAGCGCTTTGCCGTCGAAAAACGCCACATCGGCCTGGCCGCTGCCGAACTCGTCCTGGCGGGTCAGACCGTGGGCCTGACCGCCGGCACCACCACAACCCACGTCGGCCGCAGCCTGCGCCATCGCGACAAGATTCAGGTCATCACCAACGCCATCAATATCGGTATGGAACTGTGCAACCAGCCCGGCATCCGTACCTACCTGACCGGCGGCGTGGTGCCCTGGGCCTGGTCGTTCTCGTTGACCGGAAACGCCGCGCTCACTTTCCTCGACGACGTCTATATGGACAAGGTGTTCCTCAGCGTAACCGGCCTCGACGCCGAACGTGGCGCCACCACACTCGAGACCGATGAGGCGCTGGTCTACCGCAAAATGATCAAGCAGTCCAAACAGGTGATTGTGACCGCTGACTCCAGCAAACTGGGCAAAGTCAATCCGGCCTTCATCTGCCCGACAAGCGAGATCCACATCCTGATTACCGATACCGGCGCCACCGCAGAGGCTGTCGCACCCTTCGAGCGTCAGGGCATAAAGGTCATCCGCACCTGAAAATGGCCGGTGCGGGGGCAGAAATGCTCAACACACCCGCACCGGAGACTCCAAATCCTTAAATTCCGCGTTCATCAGCCTGACCGCCTCACGCACATCGGCCTCCAGCACAACCGCGTCAGCGGTCGGCGTGCCCCCATTGTGCTTTTGGGTGAGCGATCCATGAAGACAGGTCACTTCCGTCCGCCGCAGAACCTCGACCAGGTTGGCCAGCCTTAGCCCGCCGCCCGCCATAATCTGAATGCGGTCTCCGGCCTGCCTCGACAAGCGCGCAATTGACTCTGCGCCAGTCTGTACATCCGCTTGGCCGCCCGAGGTCAGCAGGCAGTCTACCCCCATCTCGATCAACGCTTCCAGCGCTTCATCCAGGGCCGGTGTTTCATCAAAGGCGCGGTGAAAAGTGACTGCCATTGGACGGGCCAGCTCAATCAGGGCGCTGCTCCGCTTCACATCCACGCGACCATCCCGGCGCAGGATGCCCAAAGCTACCCCGGCGGCTCCCACCTGTTTCGCCTCCTCAATCTGCTTTTGCATCTGGGCGAACTCTCCCGCTGAGAAAACGAAGTCCCCGCCGCGTGGACGAATCAGCACGTGAACCGGAATCGTGAGTGCCTCAACCGCGGCCTTCATCAGGTGAAAGCCCGGTGTAGTTCCACCAATCGACAGGTCGGCACACAACTCGATCCGATTTGCTCCCCCGGATTCGGCCGTCCGCGCTGCTTCAAGACTTCCGGCGCACAATTCAAATAGAAAAGTTCTCATAAAGGATTCGAGGCACTTCCATTCATTATGAAGTTGCGTCTGCCCCCGTGGAAACCGCAGGGAGACACCGCAGTCCGGCGACTTAGGCAAGCTGTCCGCGCTTTGCCTGGTTGCTGTCGTCCATGATCTGAATATATACCCGAATTTCAAAACTATCGCCGATTAAATGATCACAGGTGCTACTTATGATCACAATATTCACAGCAACCCGTGAAGGTGATCATGCCCTGCGGTCTTGGAGCGAAACGATGCACCAATAGTCTGGCCCCTGGATCCTGTTGCATCGCAGATCTCCGAACCATCCAGCTCGGATGATCTGGCCCGCGCCGGAATCGTGCAGGCCTTTGGCCTCCGGTCTTCGACACCACGGAACAGACCAGCCACAGAAAATTCAACCTCGTTGAAAGGAAAAAGGCAGTATCGCGATAAACCGCTAATTATAAATAATTTACAAGACGATAAAATCGCGCCTGCTCTCCGATTTCTCTCTCTTTCCTGCCCAGTTTGCGCAATCTGAGAATCTCCATTTCCCCCCACGGAGCGGCCGAAAGTCGAAAAAGTGGAGGGCGGCGCAAAGCCCATAGAATGGTCTTCCTCTGAGAGATACAGCTTGTTTTGTCGAACGGCAGGGCCAGTCTGACCCTTTCTGGTGCCTCCTCATTGATTCTTTATGCCAGGTCATTTTCACTTCAAACAAGGCTCCATCCGGGTCGACTTCTAGGAAATATCACATCATTTTGATCATTTTGATCGGTTGTGTTCATTTTTTTCTTGTCTTTTGACCTGCATTCGTCATATTGTTCCTATCAACGGAGACTGCCCACTAAGCCGCGCCTTGAACGCGACATCAAAAGATACTCAGACGGCAGCGATCGGGGGCAAAAAAATCTGCCCCTAGACACGGATTGGGGCTGCTGCTCCGTACTTGAATCACCTTGGAGGATGTGATGCAGAAACAGAAAAGGCCATTGCCAAATCACGGCATCGGGCCGCCATCTCTGCCTGGAGAGTCGGCTGGCTTGAGATCGACCGAAGTGGTCCACAACTTTTCTGAATTTCCCGGGGTGAACACTCTCCTGACGCGGTTTCCACTTCTTGTCCATGGTTTCTGAATTCACCCGTCGATGCGGAACTCCGCATTGGCATTTACTGGATCTTGATGAAAGGTGCAATGGCAATGATTGATGTCAAAAGGATTTCCAATCACTGGCTCTTGGCTGTTCTGCTCTTGCTCTGTCCGCTCATGGGGCGGGCACAAGAACTCGCAGCAACCCTCAGCGGTGTTGTTACCGATACTTCCGGGGCTGTGATTCCGCATGTCGCCATCTCGATTACGCTCAACGGCGTCAACGGGACCGCGCGTGCAGTTGAATCGGATGCAGCCGGCAACTACACAGCGACCAACCTCACGGCAGGAACCTATTCCATCTCCGCTGTGGCTGCTGGTTTCGAGACGTACAAAGGAAAGAACATTGTCCTGAACGTCGCGGATAAGCACACGGTGAACATTCAACTGAAGGCCGGCTCGGTTGACCAGACCGTGGTCGTGGAAGATAACCCGGTGTCGGTCGACACGGAAAGCAGCGCCCAGGCCGGAACCATCTCGGGAACCCAGGTCCGGGAACTTGAATTGAGCAGCCGCAACTTTGAGCAGCTGGTGACCTTGCAGCCCGGCGTTGTAAATCAGTTGGGTGATGAAGCTTCGGCCGGCAGCTCTGCTCTGGCCGTAAATGGTGCGCGTACCACCGCCAACAACTGGACGGTGGACGGCGCCGACATCAATGACAGCGGCTCCAACGGAACCGTAACCAACGTACCCAGCATCGACGCCATTCAGGAATTCACCCTGCAGAGGGGCTCCTACGACGCAGGCTACGGACGCAGCGGCGGCGGCCAGGTACTCGTGGCCACCAAGAGCGGCAGCAGCGCCTTCCACGGCGACTTGTATGAGTTTGTCCGCAACACCGCTCTGGACGCCAACGATTACTTCAACAAGCAGGGCGAAATTAAAGCCGGCAATCCCAACAAGGCTTCAGTCAACCACCGCAACGATTATGGTTTCACCGTCGGTGGCCCCATCTACATTCCTAAGCTCTACAACCAGTCCAAGAACAAGACTTTCTTCTTCTGGTCCGAGGAGTGGCGCAAGATCACCACACCTGGGAATGCCAGTTTTGCGGCTGCCACTTCAAGCAATATTGCTGGCAACTTCACGGTCGCGGCCCCGGCAAAAGCAGGGGATGCGCTGATCGATCCGCCTGTCGGCCCGGCGGGATGCGTCACGTTTACTCGTAATCCGGATGGAAGTGGGCAGGGAAGCATTTCTCCCTCCTGCTACAGTGCCAACTCCAAGGTCTACCTGACCAACATCTACGACAAGTACCCGGCCAACAGCGGCGGAAACTATGCTTTCGCCTACTCCGCAAAGAACGATCTGCATCAGGACATCGTCCGTGTCGATCATTACTTCAACGAGAAGGTCCACTTCTTTGCGCGCGGCATGAACGATGACATGCCGGTCAACAACCCCATGGGTCTGTGGGCAGGAAACAACTACCCTGGCTTGGTGAATACCGCGGTTGATTCCCCCGGCAAAAACGTCGTGGGCAACCTGACCTGGACCATCTCGCCCAAGGTCGTCAATGAAGTCGAGTTCGTCTACGCGCAGGGCACTTACAACTCGAGCATCGCGGGCGGGCAGTTTGCCACTTCGTCCGCTGTGAACAGCGCACTCACCAACAATTGGGCCTTCAAGGACCCCTACGGACGCGTTCCGAGCATTACCATCACAGGGCTTCAGGGCTTCTCTCCGGGGTCCGCTCCGTGGAAGGAACGCAACCTGGATCGCAGCTACTTTGACAACCTGGCGCTCACCCTCGGCAAACACACCGTGCGCGTCGGCTTCCAGTTCCAGCAGATGATCAAGACGGAAAACGCCGTATCTGGCGGTCCCAACTTCTCCTTCAACTCCTGGGGCGACTTCCTCCTGGGCAACGTGCGTACCTATAGCCAGGGCAGCCGCGATATCGTTCCTGACTTGCACTACATCAACAGTGAAGCCTACGTGCAGGATGACTGGAAGCTCACCAAGCGCCTGACCATCAACCTCGGTCTTCGCTGGAGCGCCTTCCCCTCGCCTTCGGACGTGAAGAATACGCTGAACAACTTCGACCCGGAGGTCTACAGCGCCTCGAAGGCGCCTGTCATCGACCCGACAAGCGGCAATTTCGATCCCATCCAGACCTCCTTGATTCCGGCCACTTATGCCAATGGAATCATCTTCCCCAAGGGCGCTGCTTGCACCGCGGCGCAGGCCATTTCTTCGCAGGTGTCCTGCTCCCCCTTCGGAAGCTACGTCAATCCGAACAAAAACACCAACTTCGGTCCGCGCATCGGCTTTGCCTACAACCCCGACGGCCGCGGAGTTACCTCCATCCGTGGCGGCTTCGGCATCTTCTATGACCGCCTCCTGAACGGCATCTGGGAACAGAATGCCTTCCAGGATCCGCCGCTGTTGCAGACCACCACCATCAACAACACATCCTTTGATACGCCGTCTGGTGCGAGCGCAGTTTCATACGGCCCCAATGCACTGACGGTAACTGGAACTCCGACCTTCAAGGTTCCGGATTATGCCAACTACAACCTTTCCGTGCAGCGCCAGTTGCTGCCCACCACCACTCTTGAAGTGGCGTATGTGGGCAACCTGGCTCGCCACCTGCTCGGCGAATTCGATATGAATCAGCCCACGGTGACTGCCAGAACCGCCAATCCAACGGCCGACGTCAATGCCATTCGTCCCTACCTGGGATATGGCTTCATGCACACCAGGGCTCCTCTGTTCACCAACAACTACAACGCCCTCCAGGTCTCCCTCAGCCATCGCTCCTCGAAGGGGCTTACCCTGGGGCTGGCGTATACATGGTCGAAAGATCTGACCACCAATTCCAACGATCGTGGCACTTCAGCCACCAACAGCCGCAACTTCAAACTGGACTACGGCCCATCGTCGTCGAATACGCCTCAAATTCTTGAGGTCAACTACATCTACGAAGTGCCGTTCCGTAAGAACCAGGAAGGGCTCACCGGACACGTCCTTGGCGGCTGGGAAATCTCCGGCGTCTCGTCCTTTGTCTCTGGCGCCTCCTTTACCGCGACTCAGAACACCGACCCGTTCGCGGCAATCGGACCCAACGGGCTAGGTTTGGTTCAAAACGGAGACATCGCCATGCGTCCGGATCAGGTTGGTTCAATCCACAAGACCAAGAAGGTGACACAGTGGTTCTCAACCTCCTCCTTCACGCCGGCTGCGGGGCATTTCGGCAGTGAACGTGTAGGGTCGCTCCTTGGACCCGGCCTGCAAAACTGGGATCTGGCCACCATCAAGAACATAAAGCTGGGCGAGTATCTCAAATTCCAACTGCGCGGCGAGTACTTCAACGCGTTCAACCACACCAACTTCTCTACGGTCGATTCCTCTGTGAACGACTCCAACTTCGGACAGGTCACCGCGGCGCACGTGCCGCGCAGAATTCAGATTGGCGCCAAGCTCAATTTCTAGTTGAGCCAATTTGATTGAGCATAAACACCAAGGCCGGAGCGAAAGCTCCGGCCTTGGTGTTTATGGATTTCAATCGTCTATTCCCGCAGGAAGCACTGCGACGAGGTGCCCCATGTCCGCCCGTTACCTTTCTGCCGGCACACTCGCCGCTCCCGGCGGCGTACTCTCCTGGCGTGGAACTCTGGACATCACCTTGAGCAGCCCTTCATCGGCTGCCTTGTTGAGTCTCTTTGAGGTCTCGATTTCAGCATTGGCCTCGGCTGTCTTGCCCATGGAACGATAGAGCCTGCCCAACCGCCAGTGAACATTCACGTCATCGGGCTTCAGCACCGCCGCCGCCCTCAACTCCCGTAGCGCATCCTCCCGTTGCCCGGCTTCGGCGTAAACAATGCCCAGGTCGAGATGCTCCATGGAATTCGCGGGATTGATCTTCACCAGCTTCTCCAGCAGAGGGCGGGCATCTTCCAGACGGTTCATCTGGATATAGGCATCGGCTAGGTAGAGCATGGCTTGGGTGTGCTGTGGGTCGTTGCTGAGTTCGGCCTGAAACTCCTGCGCAGCCTCCTGAGTCTGCCCTTGCATCCACAACAGGTACCCCAGGCCAAAATGCACATTCGGCTCCTTGGGATTGGCCTCGACTGCGGCACGAAACTCCCGTATTGCGCCGATTGTGTCTTTCATCTCGTCCAGTGCTTCGCCCACCAGCATGTCGGCCTCTGCGGACTCCGCATTCAGCGCAACCATCTGGTGAAACGCATTTAGCACGCAGGGGAATTGCCTCGACAGCAGGCAACTATGGGCTAAAGCCAGCAGAAGAGGAAGATTCTGCGCATCGTGTTCGGCGGCTTGTTGCAGATAAGGAACGGCAGCCACGTGTTCGCCCAGGCCGTAGTGAGCCATTCCCAGCAAAATCGCCAGTCGCTGCGCCTCGGGTGAAGCCGGCGACTGCTCCTTGAACAGCGGGTCAAACGCCTGAATGGCCTGCTTGTATTCGCCGTTTTTGAAAAGCGCAAGGCCCATATTCAACCGCAAGCCGGGCATGGCTGGGTTCAGCGCCATGGCTCTGCGGTAGAAACCAACCGCCTCTGCGTAGTGCTCCTGGCGGGCTTCAAGTAGTCCCAGATGCGCAAAGGGTTCGGGGTTCGATGGATGTGCCTTCGACAGTGCGCGCCAAGCGGCTTCAGCCTCCGAATACTTTCCCTGTTGTTCTAGTGAAACCGCCGCCTGCCGCTGATCGCTTTGCGAAAACGCCGGCGAACCACAGCCAGCCAGGATCAAGGCCAGCCAGAGAGTTCGCTTGCAAATTGGAATACGATTCACATTGATCTCCGATGTGATTCTCACTCGCCGCCGGAACGCTTCGCAACGGCAATTCGCATCATCGCTCCGTGCTGATCGGCGCGACCATGCTTCGCGCGCCCGCTTCGCCAATCTAGCGCCTGTTCACACTGCTGCGTCCCAACCTCAGTAGTGTGAACAGGCCTTGGAACGCCCCACGAGTGAGACAAAGCTCAGCCGTCGAACGGCTTCCGTTGGGACCTGCGATCGGAGCAGTTACTCTGAGACCGCCTGCACAAGGTCGCTCATCCCCGCCAGAATGTTGAAGCGAACAAGGGCGCTCGGCTTTCTGATCTCCTCAAGAATCTGGTTCTGCTTCCCCTTCCATCCTGCCTCCGCCTTGCGGCCCTCGGCGAGATACAGCATTGCTTGTTGTCCCATCGCCGTGAGTGCGGAGAGCTGGCTGGCGCGCAGTTGTACTTCGGCCAAGCGCGGCGATGCGGCAATCTGCTGCTGCGCCGGAGTCACTGCCGCAGAGGGCGTCGCAAACCAGGCGGCCAGCGCCTCACGATCCGCCGCATCGCCCTTGGGGTCGGCCAGGAAGCGCTTGACGGCTGCTTCAAACCAATGCCCCTGAACTGGATCGGGGCGAACAGCATCGACAAAACCGCTCAGCGGTGTCAGTTGATCGGTGTGCTGCGCGTGCGACCGACTGCTGAAGCTGACCGGCTCCAGCACCGAAGCCAGAGTGCGGAGTCCTTCAATGTTCTCCGTCCCTGCCAGTTCCCGCAGCCCGGCGTCCCGCTGCCGAAGATGGGTCAGCCCCAGGCTTTCGAGCTCGATGGAAATCGGGCTGAGCCGGCGATACATATCGTCCACATCGCGCACTCCCTCAGGGGACCAGAGGCGTTCTGCAATGGCCGCGGTGCGAGGCCAGATACGCGAGTCGATGGTGCGCTCGTCGATGTGCTCGGCCCACATGCAAACCTCGCCGCCGAGAATGAGCTTGCGCTCGTCTGGCGTCAGATCGGAGGAGGAGGGAAGCGGATCGGCCAGGTAGTGTTCGCTCGCGGGCTTCATGGCATCCAGATAGTAAGGCGCAGAGAGAACACCTGCGTATCCCAGCTTCGCGCCTTTGAAGAGCGAGGCCTCGCCGCGCCACGACTGCACCACAACGTCCTTGGGAAGACCGGGAGTCAGAACCTCGTCCCAGCCGATCATGTGCCGGTGCAGCCGCGCAATGGTCTTGAGCACGCGGGTGTTGAAGTAGGCCTGCAGGGCGTCGTTGTCCTTGATCCCATGTGCCTTCATGAAGGTCAGAATGTGCGGATTCGTCTTCCAGTCCGGTGCGGGCGTCTCGTCTCCGCCAATGTGAATGTAGGCGTCGGGGAAGATGCCGGCCATCTCCGTCAGAAACTTGTCAATGAAGACATAAGTCGCCTCGCGGGTCGGATCGATTGCGGTATCGCTGATGCCGAATTCGCGGCGGATCCCATCGGGATGGGTACCGCTAGCCAGGTTTGGATAAGCTACGAGCCACGCCGCGCTGTGTCCCGGCATCTCGAACTCGGGTACCACGCGGATGCCGCGCGCGCGTGCATAGGCAACGATCTCCCGCGCGTCTTGCTGGGTGTAGAAGAGCCCGTCCGAGCCTTTGGCGGTGAGTGCGGGATAGGCGAGGCTCTGCATGCGGAAGCCCTGGTCTTCCGTCAGGTGCCAGTGGAAGACGTTGAGTTTCACGGCGGCCATGCCGTCGAGCGTGCGCTTCAAAACCGCCACTGGCTCAAAGTGCCGTCCGCAATCCACCATCAGGCCGCGCCAGCGGAACCGAGGCGTGTCGTGGATGGTGACGGCAGGAATCACGTAGCCGCTGCCTCCCGGCTGCACCAGTTGAATGAGGGTCTCCAGGCCATGCATGGCCCCCACCTCGGTCGGGGCGTCGATCTCCGCGGCCGAGGTCGTCACGCTGAGCGAGTAGCTCTCGTCCTCGTCGATGGATTGCACTGGTGCAGCGGGGCGCTCCACCTTGACGATGAGCTTGGTTGTACCGGCCACGCCGCGCCCGGCATGCCGTAGTCCTGCCGACAACTCGATGCGCCGCACCGCACGGCCGATTGCCTCGTTGAGGCGGGCGTCGGAAATCCCCGGAACCTCGACAGCGAAAGTGGAATCGAGCGCCAGCCCGCCGGAGTCAACCGTTATCTGCGCGGGCTGCGGCATCAGGTGGTTTTGGAACTGCGGTAGTGCGATTGCCGGAATGCTGTAGATCGTAGCTGCGAGTACTGCTATCCCGCCGAGTCTCAACGCGATCACCTCATCATGCGAATTTGGTAAAAGCCAATGCCTTCATTGCTTCTGATGCACTTCGTTTACTCTCGGAGTCCATGATACTTCCTCTGCTTTTGCTGTGCGCGCACACGATCTCACTGCGGTCCATAGAGTATGGAAAAATGCGCCCCTGCGTAGCACTACAGTTGCAGAGATCATTTGCGGAAGGGGCAGGGGGATTCATCCTCCTGAAAATAGGCGCAAGAGCCAAGGCCTTTAGGAACTTGTTGAAAAACGTTCAAAGCCACACGCGGCATGAAATCAAATCGCGCCACAAGGCCCATAGCGCGATCGGCGGCATCTCGATGATGGTTTTGGTATCACGATTTTTGCCGTATTCCGGGACTCGTAAGTGTTTTTCAACAAGTTCTTAGGCACGGAGTAAAGGATCCGGTGCAAAGATAACCGTCGTATTAGCCACTGTCCCGCCAAAAAAAACATCGAGCCTATGAGCCTCTTTTAGCGGAAGAAGGGAAGAGGAGGAGACTCCGGTTATTGCTTTCTCTATTTCTATTCGCCCGCGCAGTGGCAGTCAGCGGGCCGGTGTGAAGGGACCCGCTCGCTGCAACCACCAGCGCAGGATATTCGACTCCGCAGAAGAAGCGCCGTCCTCTCAAAAGAAGAATTTCGACGCGAACTGGATCAGGCGCGGATTGGTCCCCGGATCGGTGCTCGTGACCACGCCAAAATTTGCGTCGTTCGCAGCGCAGCAGCTTGTGCTCGGCGGCGCGAACTGCGCACGATTCAATAGATTGAAGAACTCCACTCTAAACTCAAAGCCAACACGGTCTTGCTGCCCCAGGAGCACTCTCTTGAATCCGGCTAAGTCAAAATTCTCCACGCCGTCGGAACGCAAGGTCGGATCGACTCGTGGCTCCGACCCGAACGTAAAGTCGGCCGGTGCGGAAAAGCACGCCGCGTTAAACCAACTATGGAGCCGGTGGGCTCCCCCATTCGCGGCGGATTTGCGGCAGGAAGGTAGATAATTCGGTCGCGAACCGGCTCCGAACAAGGTCACGTCGTTTACTTGGCCGCTGTTGAACACGAGCGGAAACCCTCGTTGAAAGGTGGTTACGCCATCGATGCCCCAGTCTCCCAGAATCCTGTTCAGAGCGGTACTGATGTGGGCCAGATAGTGCCTGTTCTGGCCGAATGGCAAATCCAGCACATAGCTGATTACCAGTCGTTGGGGTACATCCTGGGAGGATAATGAGCGCTCGCCACGCAGATTGTTGTTGTCTTGAATCGTGCCGACACTGGTCTCAAGCCATGCCGTCAGCGTGTCCGTATTGCTGATCAATTTGGCATTGGTATAAGCAGCAAGAAGGCCCCCGCCTCCCGTGAAGCGCTTTTGAACAGTAAGTTGGAATGAGTGGTAAATGCTGTCAAACGAGCCCTGGCCAGAGAGTTCAACACTGTTGTATTGGGGGTAGGGCCTGAGGAGTTGCCCTACTGTCGTCGTCGGAGCCGCCAGCGCCAGCGCCTGCCCGTGCACAAAGAATGGATTCGGCGTCGGACGCAGCAGGCTAACGGCAGGCCTCCCTCCCTTCGCAAACTCATCTGCCGCTACCGACAGAAGACTGTCCGAAATCTGATTGATCTGTTGGGAATACTGGGCGAGATGAGTTCCCCTTGATCCCACGTAAGCAGCCACAAACGAGAACTTCCCCGGCAGTTGCTGGTCCAGGCTCACGTTCCACTGCTGAACATAACCGCTGGGGTGGTTGCTGCTGTTCACCTCGGTGATCGACTGCACAACCTGGGTGAGGAATTGCTGGGTCCCCTCGGTCCCCAGAGTCCTTCCCGGCGGCGGAGAAATGCCATCCGGAAAAGGCAGCGAGATCGTGTTATACGGGTGGATCCCATCCACGGTTCCGGTGTAGGTCGTGCTAGCCGCATTCACCATGTCGTTGCTGGGATTCAATGCATACGACACATAGTAGGGTATCCAGAATATCCCATACCCTCCCCGCATCACTGTGCCGGGCGAAAGGTTATAGGCGACGCCCAACCGCGGCGCAAGGTTATCCGTGGCCAAGGGAAGATTGTTTCGGCCATTTGGAGAAACCAGAAACACGTCGCCCATCACCGGGGCCGATCCAGCCGTCAGAAACTGATTGATATAGCTGGTCGCGTGAGGGTCGAAATAGGAGAGGCGGTTGAATCGCTCGGACCACGGCCCTTGCAGCTCATAGCGAAAGCCCATGTTCATCGAGAGCGCATCGGTGACGCGCCAGGTGTGAGTCAGGTAGAACGCCCGATATACCTGCTTGCCTGCGGTGAACGCCGGAACAACAGCCTGTGCGGAGTAGTGGTTGTTCACGTTGCTGAAGTTGTCCGCGTATCCCAACAGAAAATCGGCAATCGGAACGCCTGTAAAACATGGCTCTCCAATTCCGCAAAAGTCGAATGCGCCGCTGGCAACGTTCGTTTGCGCCGCGTTATCGTAGCTCACTTCTAACTGAAAGCCGGCGTGGTACAAATGCCGGCCACGCACAAGGGTGAGACTCGGAGACAGGTTGTATTGGGTGTTGCGATCCTTAATAAAGCTCTGCCCCTGCGAACACATGATGTTGTCGGCGAAGCTGGCCACGCACGGCGTGGGGGGCGTGCGCATGACAGAGGGGATCGCCGTATTGTAGCCAGTCGGCCAGCCGATTGAAGTCAGATCGAAGTCCGCATTCTTCGGCGACCGAAGATAGGCAAAATAGCTGATGCTCGCGTTCATGTCGAAGATCGTTGTTGAGCTGAGGCTGTAGTTGTATCCCGCCGCCAGCGCCTTCGTCGCATATTGTTCGAGGCATCGATCCTCGCATAGTCCGTTCTGCAGCGGGTCGATGGGCAGGTCGAGTACGTTCCAGTAGCTCGCGCGGGCAAAGAGCTTCTGGCGGCTGGTGATGTCCTGATCCACGCGCCCTACGGCCTGGTTCTGATTTCCGCCTGTGTCAGCGACCGTATTGAAGTTGTTGAAGGTTCCTGGGGGCGCAATGGTTCCGGCAGCATTGGGAAGTGGCCAAAGATTGAGCAGCGCTTTGGAGGTTGGGTTGATACGGCTCGGTGGTATGAAATTGCCCGGGAAGGGCGACGGCAGGTAAGAGCTTGTCGGACAGGCCCCCTGGGCATTCAGAACACTGCCGGCACATGGGTCCACGATGACATTACCAAGCGCCGAAAAATCTCCGCCGCGCTCTGCGACCGTTGGGACCGTCGCCGTAAACGGACTTCCGGTGCGTAGTCTGAATCCCTCCCAGCTAGTGAACCAGAAGGTTCGATTGTTGCCGCAACAGTCGTGAAGATTCAGCGGGCCGCCAACTTCGGCGCCAAACTGGTTCTGCACCCATGGAGGCCTGGGTTTCCCCACCTGGTTGAGAAAGTAATCGTTCGCATTGAAGAGTCGATTGCGCAAGTACTCGTAGATCTCTCCGCGAATAAACTGGGTCCCTCCCTTGGTGCTCAGGTTCGTGACCCCGCCCGCGAATCGTCCCCATTCGGCAGGCAGATTAACGGTATGGACTTTGAACTCCTGGATGGAATTCTGAATTGGAATCAGGATGGGCATATTAATGTAGGTGATGTTGAGTGGCTGTCCATCCAGATACTCCGCGCTCTGGTTGCCGAATGCTCCGTTCACCTGGTAGTTCCCCCACCCGAAGGGGTTTACACCCACCGGTGTTCCTGTCGCACTGCCCTGGGGAATGACGGATGGGGCAAGGGCAATCAGATTGAACACATTGCGCCCGTTGAGAGGCAGTTCATTGGCCTCGCGGCGTTCCACCACCGTACCGAGACTGGATGATTCCGCGTCGAGCCGCTGCGCCCCGCCCTCCACCGTCACGCTTTCCGACGCGGAGCCGAGTTCCATTTCAAAATTCACTTCAAGAGCATCCTGAACGTGAAGGATGATCCCGGACTCAATGACCGCAATGAAACCAAGTTTCTCAATATCGATGCGGTACCTTCCCGGGGGCAGGTCAGAGACATAATAGATGCCTGCCGCATTGGTCAGGCCATAATAGCGAATCCCCGTGCTCGTATTGATGACCCGGACGGTGGCCGCTTGAATCACCTTCCGGTGGGAATCGGTGATTCTTCCGGTGAGGGATGCGGTAGTTGATTGTGCTGGCGCAATCCAGGGCAAAAGCATCAAAAGAAGAAGGGAAGCGAGAAGGAGGAATGCGGAAGATCGGTGCCGACTTCTGGTTTTTCGCAATGAGTGAAGATCGTGCACTTCTGTCCTCCTCGAGCGCGTATGGCGTGAAGGGAACTCACTCCAGGCCAGGACGTTGCAAACGACGCGCGAGCGGGCCTTTGGATGGGCGCAATTATATTGCATACGATGGAGCGGCGAGATCTGTACCACTGTTTGTGATTTTTTTGACGGCTTTTCAGCCGCACAAAGTTCTGGAACATCCTTCATTGAGGAGCGTATAGTGTGCTTGTTTCACGAGGATCCTTTCATTGGCCAGTGATCCTGAATCGATCAGAGGAATGGCGCTGTCCGAGAGTCTCGGTCTATTCCCGGTGCGAAGGCCTGAAGAGAGTGCACTGCAGCGCGCACTGCATTGCACCTTGGCTGCCGTCTCTGAAACTGTCGAGAGTCTCCCCCTGAGCGATGAAAAGCTCATTGAGTGCTTGCGGCACGAAGATCCAGACGCGATGAAGGAACTTTTCGGCCGCCACTCCAGAATGGTCTACAGCATCGCTCTCCGTATCCTCCGCGATCCTGGCGAGGCGGAGGAGGTCGTTCAGGAGTGTTTTTTGTATGTGTTTCGAAAAGCCGGCTCCTTCGAACCCTCCCGGGGAAGCGCAAAAGTCTGGATTGTCCAGGTTGCGTACAGCCGGGCCCGTGATCGAAAGGCGCATCTGCTGCGAACCGGGTTCTACCTGCGCACGGGGATTGCGACGGATGACCTTGAAGGAACTTTGGTTGGAAACGCGGATGTGGAGCGGGAAATCGGAAGGAAACTTGACTTCAATTACTTGAAGTGCGCCTTCGAAGATTTGAACGTCGTCCAGCGTAACACTCTGAAACTGTTCTATTTCGAAGATCTTGACCTGCGTGAGATCAGCGAACGTCTTCACGAGCCTCTTGGTAACGTCCGCCATCACTTTTACAGGGGTCTTGAACGGCTGCGCAAAAGCGCGATAGTTGAAAGGCTGCGGAATTATCACAATGGAAAGAACTGAAGCAGGCGACGGGCACGACAGATTCATTGAGCTTTGTGCGCTGGCACAGCCAGGGTTGCTCAGTATCCGGGAGCAAAGGGATCTGGATCGGCACCTGGAGACATGCGATTCGTGCCGGAAATATTACAAGGAGTACCGCGTGATCGGCGACGAGGGCATGGCCTTTCTTTCGGCAGACGAGGACCTGTCCGAAGAAGCCCTGAAGTGGGACAATCGCGAAGCCGGCGAGAGGCTCCTCGCTGCGCTTGGCAGGCAACAGTCGCAACGAGTTCTTTCCATCGAGGTCGGCAAGCCCCGCCGCGCCAAGGCCCTGCTGTTCTCGAACCCCCGCATGCGACTGGCAATCGCCTCTCTCGCAGCCTGCGCGGTGATCGCACTGACACTCGGCGCGTATCGCATGGGGGTGCAAAAGAGCGCCGAAACCCATCAGTTGGCGACGGTCCAGCCCCAGAGGGAGCAAAGCCGCGAGCCAGAGAAACAAGCGCCTGCCGATTTGTCGGCCGCGCAGACCGCGCAGATGTCCAGTCTTCAGCAGCAGATCTCCAATAAAGATCAAGAAATTGCCACGCTGCGTGCGGCGTCGATCGTTGCCGAGGAGCATGCCAACCAACTGGGAGCCTTGAATGGCCAGAGGGAATCGGAGCTTCACCAGTTGCTCCTCGACCGCGACCAGCTGGCCAATGAACTCGCAGCGAGTGAAAAAGCTTACGCGGTCCTGCAGGCCGATTATTCCACTCTGCGGGCCGATCATAATCGCTATCTTCTCCATACGGCTTCGCTGGAATCGGAACTGACGGATCTGAGATCGACGAGTCGGGATCAGGAACGCCGTCTCAAAGAGGATGAACAATATCTGGCGTCGGATCGTGATATCCGCGAGTTGATGGGAGCGCGAAAGCTCTACATCGCCGATGTCTTCGACGTCGATAGCGTTAGCCGTACGCGCAGTGCGTTTGGCCGGGTCTTCTACACGCAGAACAAGTCCCTGGTGTTTTATGCGTTTGACCTCGACCATCAACCGGGAGCCAAGAATGCAAGCGTCTTCCAGGTTTGGGGACAGCGGGATGCAGAAACGAAAAGCGCGCAGCACCCCATGAATCTTGGCATCCTATACATGGACAGCGAATCCAATCGTCGCTGGGTGCTCCGCTCCGATGATCCGAAACAATTGGCTGAGATTGACGCTGTGTTCGTGACCGTTGAGCCGCATGGCGGCAGCAAAAAGCCGACCGGAAAGCCTCTTCTGTATGCACTCCTGAGGAAAGAAGCGAATCATCCTTAGGATCCATCACTTTCAGCCGCGATTGGGAATGATGCCGATGCCTTCCTTGATCGTGTAGAGGTGGTCGGCCTTGAGTCCGGTGAGAGAGGTGTGTTGACCGCTTGGCCAGCGCACATGCACATCGGCCACAAGCGCGCTGCCCAGCCCAAAATGAAGCCGAAAATCATTGCAGGAGAGAAAGCTCGACTGACTCTGCTGCTCCTTCATCTGCTTCATCCCCTTCGTCTCCACTTCAATGCGTGCGCCAATTGCGGAGCGATTGGAGACCGTGCCCTCTGGCCTGATCTTGATCCAGTGATTGCTTCCGGAAACATCGTTTCGAAACAGCGACGGAGGTTCCCCTAAATTGATGACCAACATATCGAGGTCGCCATCGTTGTCGAAATCTCCAAATGCGATTCCCCTGCTTGAGTGCGGTTCTTGAATCGCGCTGCCGGCCTCATCGAACAATTCCTCGAAATGCCCGTGCCCTAAGTTGCGGTAAAGCAGAAGTGGACTCTTGTAGGGCGAGTCGGGATAGCGGCGTTCGAGCTCCGGGTAAATATGGCCGGTGGCGATAGGGATATCCTGCCACCCATCGTTGTCGAAGTCCGCAAAGCCTGTTCCCCAGCACACAAACCGGTTGTCCACTGCCAGGCCGCTCTCCCGCGTGGCGTCTTCAAAAATAGCCTTGCCTAAATTGCGGTAAAGCACGGGAAGGTCTCCGGCAAAGTTTGTCTTGAAAATATCCAGGTGACCGTCGCCGTTATAGTCGCCGACGGCGATTCCCATGCCTGCCTGCTCCTTGCCATCCTCGCTGTAGGCAACACCTCTCACGCCGCCTTCCTCGCTGAAGGTGCCGTCGTGGTTGTTGATGAACAGAAGGCTGGGGCTTGAGTCGCATGCCACGTAGATGTCCGGCCATCCGTCGTCGTCAAAATCGGCAGCAACTGCGGTCAGGCCGTAGTTGCTCCGCGGCGCCGAAATCCCGCTCGCCTCGCTCACATCGCGGAATGTCCCATCGCCGTTGTTGCGATAAAGGCTATGTCCGCCGAAAGGCAGTCCCCGCGGGCCGCAATTGACCGGCATGTTCAAAAAAAAGCAATAGGACTTATCCCCGGGGCGCGGCGACTTTGCGTAGTCGAAACCGACATAGTTCGAAACGAAAAGATCGAGATATCCATCCCGGTTATAGTCCAGGAAGGTGCAACCGGTCCCGTAGCGTGTGGCGGAACTCAGCAATCCCGCCTCGCGGGTTACGTCGGTAAAAGTCCCGTTCCCATTGTTCCGGTACAGGACGTTTTGCCCCCAATAGGTTAGGAAAATATCGTCAAATCCATCATTGTTATAGTCTCCAACGCACACCCCGCAGGCCCAGCCGGTCTTCGTGAGGCCCGCTTCCACCGTAACGTCTCGAAACGTGCCGTCCCGGTTGTTGTGGTAGAGCCGATTGGTGATTCCTGGGGCCGGACCCGTCAGCGTGCTTCCGCCAAGAACCAGGATGTCAATCCATCCGTCGTTGTCGTAGTCCAGAAAGGCGCATCCGCACCCAATCGACTCGATAATGTAGTCCTTCGTGTTAGGAGAACCATAAAGCACGGGGTGATCGACTCCCGCCTGGTGAGCTATCTCCACAAAGTGAGCGTCGTAAGGCAGGCCCGACCTCTTCCCGCGCGGCGCAACGGCGACTCGGTGCGGAACGACGCCTTGTCCGAATGCTGCCGCCGCTGCGGCATTCAAGCTACCAATCAGAAACCCTCGCCGCGACTGGTTCATTCATGCCCTCATGCCGGCAACAGGACTGCGATTCACGAGCGAAGATTATCATATGCCCCGGAAGCGACGCACTGCCGAGCGCTGATCGCGCACGTGTCCATCTTGCTTGACAAAGCAGTGCCTTCAGAGGAAGCTAGGGTGATTCCTTCTCTCGCGGTCTTTGAAGGGAGCTTTTCATATGCGGTCGCAGGAGGCTTGCCTGAATGATCTGGGTGAGAGTATCTGCCAGCTGCAGCGCTGCCGGGATACTCAAGATTTTCCGCAGCTTGCTGCCTGGGCTTGTTCTTCTGTTCGCGTTCATCGCATGTTCCATGCAGGCTCAGCAGCCCTCCCTGCTCCAAGCCGCGCGCCAGGCAATGGAAGCCAAGCAATATCAGGCCGCCGAGCAGTTCTATCGAAAGGCTCTCGCTCAAGCCCCTTCTTCCGTTGGGGTGCTCACCGATCTCGGCCTCAGCCTGCAACTTCAGGGGCGCTCTGCCGATGCCATGCGCTATTACTCTCTGGCCCTGAAACAACAATATGTTCCTGAGACGTACGCGCTGCTGGCTCAGGAAAAGTGCAGGATGGGAGACCTCGATGGTCTCAAGCCCATGTTGGCCAAAATCTATCGTGAAGAACGCAAGAATCCCCGCGTCCTCTTTGCCGTTGCGCCCTGCTATCTCGATATCGATGAGCCGATTGAAGCCGCGGTGATTTACCAGGCTGTTCTCGCCAGCGCTGACTACCCCGCCGACCTCGCTCTTGTGCAACTGGCTAAATCCTACATTCGAAGCGGTCAGTTTTTTGCAGGCAAATTGAGCAAGGCGCCAGGTTCCGAGCCTTTCCTTTCCGCTCTGAGGCAAGCCCCCACCGCCGGGCCTTCGGGAGCGCGCGCCGCATTTCCAGAGGCGGCGCGCATCTCTCCGTTCTTCAGTCCCGATCTTGGTTGGAATGAAGCCGTCGAACGATGGCGGCAGCATCCGCAAGACCCCGCCCTTCTTTACTTATTGTCGGTGCTGAGCGGCGAAGAGGGCATGCGTCAGATCGAGGTCTGCGACGAACGCTTCCCCGCTTCGCCCTATCTGGAACAATTCCACGCCGATGTTCTGGCGGACCAGGGACACGAAGAGGAAGCGGCTGCGGAGTATGAGCAACTGGCGCGTGAGCATCCCGATCTGTCCGATGACCTTTATTACAGCCTTGGCCTGTTCCGCGAGAAGCACGAGGAATGGGAAAAGGCATCCCAGGCTTTCCGCCAACAGCTCGCAGCTTATCCTGCCGACGAGCGAGCGGCTGCCCACCTGAGTAGGTGCATGCTCCAGATGGATCAGTATGCGGCCGCACGCGACTTCCTTCAGCCCAGAATGCGGGCCGAACATCCTCCCCAGTGGGCAAGCTTGAATCTTGCGGAAGCGAACGAAAAGCTGGGAAACTCCCAGACCGCCATCCAAATCCTGGTCGCGGCCGAGCAGGAAACCAACGTCGACAAACTCGTGCACTACCGTCTGGTGCACCTTTATTCGATCGCCGGACGTGCCGCCGATGCAAAGCGCGAATATGCGCTCTTTCAAGCCGCGTCGAAGAAATAAACGAATTCTCTCCTCTGCTCTGGTACAGATCCCTCGGTGCTCCCGTAATCCTTCGTGTAGAGGTATACCTCTACAGTTTTGGAGGCACCATGTTAAGAGTGGAAAGAGCGATGTTAGGCCGGACTCTCGTGTTCGGCCTTTTCAGCGTCATGTTCCTCGTGTCGTGCTCTCTTGTACTCAGAGCACAGTCGACCTACGGTTCGTTGACTGGAACGGTGGCAGACACGACCGGTGCGGCAGAAGTGGGAGCAAGTGTCACGCTCATCAACGCCGCCACCGCGGAGAAACAAACGCAATCCACGGGCGCAACCGGGCTATACTCGTTCGTCAATCTCAACCCTGGCCAGTATCGCCTGGTGATTGAAAAAACCGGGTTCAAGCGCGTCAACCGGGAAAACGTCGTGATTCAGGTACAACAGACGACCCGCCTGGACGTGACGCTTACCGTCGGTCAGGTAAGTGAAACCGTGACCGTTAACTCGGACGTGCCACTGTTACAGGCAGAAACATCCTCCCTGGGGCAGGTGGTGGAAGAGCGGAACGCCGATGAGCTTCCACTGAATGGACGCAACGTTTTCAGCCTCGTCGAAGTCGCGCCTTCCGTTGTCATGCAAGGACAGGCGGGCGCCACGGCGACCGGCCAAAATCCGTTCTCGTGGGGCAATTTCCAGATCGGCGGCGCCTTCGCCAATCAAAGTGCCGAATATCTCGACGGCCAGCCGCTCAATATCGGATACATCAACCTCCCCATCCTGATTCCAACGCAGGACTCCATCGGGGAATTCAAGGTTCAGACGAACAACATTGGCCCGGAGTGGGGAAAGGTGGCAGGCGGAGTTCTCAACCTGAGCACCAAGAGCGGCAGCAATGCCTTCCACGGCGAGGCCTATGAGTACATCCGCAACAAGGTCCTCAATGCCAACGACTGGTTTTCCAATAACAGCGGTTTGGCAAAGCCGCCCTTTACGCAGAATCAGTTTGGCGCCAACTTCGGTGGAAGGGCGATCAAGGACAAGACCTTCTTCTTCTACAGCTATGAGGGCTTCCGGCTACGTCGGGGTGTCACCTTCCAATCCAGGGTCCCAACGGACGCCGAGAAGGCCGGAGATCTCACCGCGTATGCAGCCGGTTTCAACGTCCCGCAGATCTTCGACCCCTGCGGCGGTAACCTTCAAACCACGCCCAACGCCTCTGGCTTGGGGGTTGGCGGCTGTGCTAACGCAGCCTACTCTCCCGTTCCTTTCCTGAATGCGGCTGGAACCGGGCCGGGCTTTGTCATTCCAACCAAGAGGATCAATCCCACGGCGAAAGCATTGCTTGACCTGTGGCCGGCTCCAACAAACTCCTCCACCGGCAAGTTCAACTATGTAGCCAACTATGGCGCCGGCGGCGATCAGAACCAGAACCTGTTCCGCGTCGATCAGAAAATCAACGACGCGCAGCACCTGTTTGTCCGCTTCAGCCAATGGAACAATTTGAATCAGCCTGCGGACCCGCTCGGCACCGGCCTCTGCGAGGATCGCTGCACGGAGGTGATGACGTCCAAGGCCATTGCCATCGGCTACAACTACGTCTTCAGCCCGAACGTGATCGGCAATCTGGACGTATCCGCCAGCCGCTTCAACTACCTGAGGACTCCAAAGAACTCGGGATTCGATTTCACCACGATCGGTTGGCCCGCTTCATTCAACGGCCAATTGCCAGCTTCGGAAAGAACGCCGCCTACCCCCGACGTTCTCGGGATGTCGGACGACCCCATGGCCTCGCAGGGCCAGAGCTACATCGTCGACCATGACACCCAGTACTGGTTCTCCCCTTATCTCACCTTGGTCATGGGACGCCATACTCTCCAGGCCGGACTCCAATACGAAATTACCCTGGACGATTACGCCCAGAGCAATATCGTCAGCGGCTCCCTGGGATTCAGCGGCTCCTACACGGGGGACTACTATACCGCCGCTACAGCACCCGCCGGGATTGCGCCGGGCAACGGAAACTTCCTGGCTTTTGCGGATTACCTGTTGGGATGGGCCCAGAACCCAAGCAACGTGGGCAACCACTTCTTCGGCAATGCGGTCATTCCCAACCTGGTGGCTGGAAAACAGAACCTGCTCGCTGGCTACCTCAACGACACCTACCATGCCACCAACAAGTTGACCCTCAATCTTGGTTTGCGCTACGAGTACCAGACTCCGTGGACCGAGCGCCACAACCGGCAGTCGTACTTCAACCCCACCGCAGTCGATCCGCTTGCGACCGCTGCCGCTGGCATCACAGTGCTCGGCACTCCTGAATTGGTTGCCACGCCGGGCGGACGAACCAGCCGCTACAATCTGGATCCGAACTATTTGGGAGTCGCACCGCGCATCGGATTCGCTTACAGCATCGACCCCAAAACCGTCTTCCGCGGCGGATATGGACTCTTCTGGATTCCGCTCGATGCCAATTGGGCGACCAATCCACTCAACGACCCTGTGAACTCCATTCAAACCAGCTACACGGGAAACAACGGCAATCCGCAGATTCCATCCAACACCATCACCACGCCGTGGGTATCGTTCATCTTGCCTCCCGGGTCCTCCCGGACGGCGAGCGGCGCGCCGGTATTTGTCGGGGAAGTTGAGGGATCCGGTCCCACGTTCGACATTCCCCAGTACAACTACGGCTACATGCAGCAATGGAATTTCGACATCCAGCGCACACTCTTGGGCGGCTTCTTCGTCGATGTGGCCTACGCCGCCAACAAGGGAACCCACCTGCCACAGTACAGTCAACAGGTCGACCAGCTGGGAGACAACTATCTTGCCCAGGCGGCACAGCAAGCTGCTGCGGGTCAGGCCGTGGATATCGCTCAGCTTGTCACGAACCCATTCGCCAAGAGTTCTTACCCCGGCAGCGCGATGTCGTCGGCGACCACAACGGTTGGACAGTTGCTGCGTCCCTTCCCGCAGTACACAGGCCTTCAATATGCCGGGCAGGGAAGCTTCAGCAGCATCTATCACTCGCTGCAGGCCACCCTGCAGAAGCGCTTCAACGGTGGCGGCACGCTGTTGGCCGCTTACACATGGTCCAAACTCCTCAGCAACACCGACACCATCACATCCTGGCTGGAAAGCGGCGGCTCCGGAGGAATCCAGGACTGGAACAATCTGCGCGGCGAGAAATCGCTCTCCTCGCAAAACGTTCCGCAGCATCTCATCGTCAGCTATGTCTTGGACCTCCCGGTGGGCAAGAACAAAACCTACCTGAGCGATCTTCCGCCCGTGGCAGACAAGTTCGTTAGCGGTTGGGGAATCGACGGAGTCACAACATTCCAGGATGGCTTCCCCATCAACATCAACGCGCCGGGCAATGGCGCCAACTACTATGGCGCTGGACTTCGGCCCAATGTCGTCGCCGGCTGCAAAAAGGCAACCAGCGGCAGCGCGGATGCTCGCGTGAAGAGCGGCTTGGCTGGCAATCTGGGTTGGATCAACCAGGCATGCTTCACGGAACCCGCACCGTATACTTTCGGAAACGAACCGCGTGTCGATTCGACCCTGAAAGCGCAGGGCATTGACAACTGGGACCTTGCCGCCTTCAAGCACACAACGTTCGGGCCCGATCAAAAACTGGGATTCGAGTTCAGAGTTGAGATCTTCAACACCTTCAACCACGTGCAGTTCTCACCGCCATCCAATGGATTAGGCTCAAGTCTCGGTGTGATTGGCAGTCAAATGAACACGCAACGCCTTGTGCAGTTTGCAGGCAAGGTCGTCTTCTAAACGGTGGCTCAACAGTGAGAGTGCAGCTTTGCGCTGCACTCTCACACTTAGTGAACCTCTGAATATGTCCTGTTTTGAAAGGGCACCGCTTCAGCCGTGCCACTCAAGTCGCATCATCAATGCGGGCTTTAGCCCACGAGAGATGGTTTTCTGGACTCTGGTACGCATTCAAAGGTCCCTCGGCCCAAGATAGTTTGTAGATACTCCTGCCCGGCCGGTAAGCGCGGTCTTGCCGATAGCGCCTTCCAGAATTCGGCCTGCCTCAACCCAACCTGAGACCTTCCGCTTCACGCTGCAACAAGTCAGCAGCGTTCTCGAACCAATGCCCCCGGCACTCGCCTGATATGCTGTAGCCTTCAGCCTGATTCAAGGCCACCAACACTCCGGCGTGCGAGGCGCAGTCTTGAGGCGCTCCGTAGCCGGATTCTTTTCTGCGAGGGAGTGTGAGGCATGGCGCGAGATCTTGTCCTGGCGCAGGGCACGCTGATCGATGGAACAGGAGGGGAAGCAGTCACGGGAGACCTCCTGGTGCGCGATGGCCTGATCGCAGCTATGGGCAGCTTCGAGCTGCCCGCCGAGGCCGAGAACATCGATTGCCATGGGCTGATTGTTGCGCCGGGTTTCATCGATTTGCATAGCCACTCCGATCTTCATGTCCTTGAGGGCCGTCGCGAAAAGCTGCTGCAGGGCGTCACCACCGAAGTAGTCGGCAACTGCGGCTTCTCGGCCTTTCCCTGTGGTCATCACAGGGAAGAATTGCGCTCCTTTGCCAACGGAATTCTCTGCGGCGGAAGCACGTGGGGATGGAACTCCGCAAGGTCCTATCTGCAGGCATCCACGCAAGCGGATCTTCCCGTCCTTGCCGAGTCTCTGGCAGGCCATGGCAGCATGCGCGTGGCCGTGGCAGGAATGGTCCAGGGACCGCTCGCGCCGGCGCAGCTTGAGCAATTGATCGCAACGCTCGACGAGGCGCTTGCCGATGGAGCGGTTGGCTTCTCCACGGGCCTGATGTATGCCCCTGGATCGGGCGCTCCACGCGAAGAGCTGCTCGCGCTCTGCAAGGTGGTCGCGCGGCGCAACAAAATTCACTGCACGCACATGCGCAACTACGGCTTTCACTTGCTTGAGGCGATCGATGAGCAACTGCGGTTAGCCGAGGAGAGCGGATGCCGCTTGCAGATCTCGCATCTGCAGGCTGTGGGCAAGGCCAATCGCACACTGAATGCCCGCGCCCTCGAACGCGTTGAGGCCGCTAGGCAACGCGGCATCGATGTGGCCTTCGATTGCTATCCCTACATTGCGGGCAGTACGGTGATGACCCAGCTCTTGCCGCAGCCTGCGCTGGCTGGCGGCATCGAGGCCTTGCTCGCACGCCTCGCCGACCCGGACCTGCGTGCCAACCTTGCCGCGCAGGCTGTGCGCTCCATCGCCAACGGATGGGATGAATTACTGGTCAGTGCCGTGGCTTCTGCGAAGAATGCGCGTTGCGTTGGCATGAGCCTGCAGGCCATTGGGCTGGAACGCGGCGTCGATCCGATGGAGGCCGTCTTTCAGCTGATCGAGGAGGAACGCGGCAAGGTCAACATTTTGGAATTCAACCAGAGCGAAGAGAATCTGCGCGTCAATCTGGCGCACCCGCTCAGTTGCATCATCAGCGACGGTTTTTATGTGCAGGGACGGCCGCATCCACGTTTGCATGGGACCTTCCCCTCATTTTTGCGGCGCAGCCTTGACGATCCGCAATGGCTTCCACTGCCGGCTGCGATTCACAAAATTACGGGCAAGCCGGCAGAGCGGATGGGCCTGCGCAAAAAAGGCCTGCTGCGCGTTGGCTACACCGCGGACATCGCGGTCTTCGATCCGATGCAGGTGGCTGGCCCGGCCAGCTATGAAGAGCCGGAGCAAAGCCCTGTGGGGATCCGCGAGGTAATTCGCGCGGGCGTCCGGCGTTTCGGCGCGCACAATCAAGCCATGCCATCGGGTTCCGTGCGCCTCCAGTGATCGCACCTGCTTAGCCGTTCCCCAGAAACTGCGCGCCGAGGAAAATGCCAAAGCGCGCAGTCCGGCAGTTCGACAGCGTGGCCTGAATCGCGTCGAGATGTTTGAGTGCCTTGAGGAACAGCACCATCCCCGGCATGGCTGGAATCCAACCGCGATCCACTCACTATCCTCACCGCAAGCAACTTAAATAGAACAGCATGCGGACCAATGCTGTCCTCTCCGGCTCCGGACACTCGATGTGCCGCTCCAAATCCAGCTTCTCTTGCCCGTGCCTCAAAAGATTCTCTTGACAGATCGGATGGGCAGCGCGAATATATGACTGGAAGTCGGAATTGAGCGTCATTCGTATATGAGCAAAAGTCGATTTTCAAACCCCAACCCGCTCGTTGAAGACTTGGCTGCCGGGAACCTCGCCCATCTGGCAGGCCTGGGGCGCCGCCAGCGCCGCGCCGCGGAAACCCGCGTGCGTCTGTTTCGGTGCGCCCTTCAGCTCTTCTCCGAGCGTGGTTTCCCCAACGTTACGGTGGAAGACATCACCGAAGCCGCGGACGTGGGCAAAGGGACCTTCTTCAACTACTTTGAGAGCAAAGACCACGTGCTGGGCGTGATGGCCGAGATTCAGCTCGGCAAGGTCTCCGAAGCGCTGGCGCTTGTTGCGGACGGTAAGCAGACGATTCAGTCTGTCTTCCATCACCTCTTCTTGCGAGCCACTGAGGAACCGGGCCGCAGTCCGGACCTGGCCCGCGCTCTGATCTCTTCGTTCCTCGCCAGCGCGGGCGTACGCCAGATTATCGAGCTCAACATGCAAAAGGGACGCAAGCTCATCGCGGAGGTTGTGGCCGCCGGGCAGGCGCGCGGCGAAATCGATCCGCATTTGAAGAAGGAAAAGGTTGCGATTCAGGTTCTGCAGACTTTCATGGGGACCGTGCTGCTCTGGTCGCTGCATGAGAAGCCTGCGCTCGAAGTTTGGATTGAAGACAGCTTTCAGCACTTCTGGAGAGCAGTCGCCGTCTCCGGCAAAGAGTAGGCATCATGAAATCCGATTTCCGTATGGTCGTTCTTCTCGTTCTGGGCTGCCTGATTCCCGGGCCGATCTCAGCGGCGCAGCAGCCCGCGCCGTACCGCTTGACCTTGCAGGATGCGATCCAAAAGGCGCTCCAGGCCAACCTCGGCGTGCTCGCCGCCGGCACCCGTGTCGATGAGGCCGAAGGCACGCGCCAGCGCCGTCTGTCGGCTGCATTGTTGCCGCGGGTCAACGCACAAACCTACGCCAACCTCCAGAACCGCGATCTGCGCGCCTTCGGCATCTCCTCGCCCGGTTTGCCCGAAGTGGTAGGTCCTTTCTCCAATTACGATGTGCGGGTCTATGCCCAGCAAAACATCGTCGATCTCGCCAGCTATCGCAGCCTGAAGGCCAGCGAGCGTGCGCTCGACGCAGGCAAGCTGGATTTGCAGGATGCGCGCGATCTCATCGTCCGCTCCATCGCTGCCTTCTACCTCAACGCGGAGTCGGCCGCGGCGCGCGCGGATGCTGCCCAATCGCGGGTAACCGATTCCACGACGCTGCTCAAGCTGGCCAAAGACAAGCACGATGCTGGAACCGCGACCGGCGTCGATGTGCTGCGCGCCCAGGTGCAACTGGCCAACGATCGTCAGGCACTGCTCGTAGCCCAGAACCAGCTCAAACAGTCGCTCCTGGCCCTGGCGCGCAATCTGGGCATGAGTCCTGCCACGCCGTTGGAGCTGGCCGAATCGCTTGAGTTCCGGCGTCTTGATCAGCCTGAGACCGGCGCCCTCGTGGCCGCTGCGCTGCTCACGCGGTCCGACTATCTGTCCCTCGCCACGCAACGGCAGGCATTGGTAGAGCAGCAGCGCGCCAATCGTGCCCGCGCCTATCCCAAGCTCAGCATCAACGGCAACTACGGCGCCATCGGCCGCAGCATCGGTGGCATGCAGGGAACCGGCCTGATTCAAGGCCAGATCGACTTCACGGTCTTCGATCGCGACCGCGACGGCGAAGCCCAGGAACTGGCCAGCCGCGTCTTGCGCATCGACGAGCAGATCGCCGATCAGTGCCGCGGCATTGAAGAGGAACTGCGCGAAGCGCTGCTCAATCTCGATTCTGCTTCCGAGCAGGTGGCCGTTGCCGCAGAAGGACAGAGCTTTGCGCAGCGCGAACTTGAAATGGCGCAGGACCGCTTCCAGCAGGGCACGGCCAACAACGTCGAGGTGGTCACGGCTCAGGACGAACTGGCCCGCGCCGAAGAGAACTACATCCTTGCTGTCACATCTCATGTGGACGCGAAGGCTGCCTTGGCCCGCGCCATGGGCAATACCGAAAAGAACATTGTGCAGTTTGTGGGGAAACCCTGAGCTTTTAGCTCCTATATCTGTGTTGAAGCTGGGTGCCCCATGTCCCGATTTTGGGACATGGGAAAGCATGAATCCGATACCCGCACGCGAGGTTTTGAAGCGATGAAACGAGTGATACCTGTTCTGATAGTTTTGGCCGCCGCTGTTACCGCCGGTGTGTATTTCTACCCGCGGTTCATGAAGAAGCCGGCGCCCGTCAATCAGCTCACCCTGTCCGGCAACATCGAGGCCCACGAAAGCCTTGTCAGCTTCAAGGTCCAGGGGCGCATCATTGCTCTGCCGATTGAGGAGGGCCAGCAAGTCGAGCCCGGCGCTCTGCTGGCGCAGCTGGAAGATGCCGACTACAAGCAGAAGATCAGGGTCGACGAGGCCGGCGTGCGCGTGCGCGAGTCCAACCTCGCTCTCACGCTGGCCGGTACTCGTGAGCAGGAAGTGAAGGCCCTGCAGCAGAACGTGCTCGATGCGCAGGCCGATCTCGAGCAGAAGAAGCTCGACAGCGACCGCGCCCAGCGCCTCTTCGCCAAGGATGAAGTTACGGCCCAGGAGCGCGATTTGGCGGCCACCGCGGTCAAGCGTTCCGAGGCCAGCTTCAAGGCCGTGCAGCAGCGCTATAACGAAGCCGTCGAAGGCAGCCGCAAGGAAGATATCGCCATCGCGCGCGCCAACCTCAACCAGGCCGGCGCCAATCTCGGTCTTTCTCGCGTCAACCTCGACTACACCATCCTGCGCGCTCCGTCCGCCGGCGTCATCACCGTGCGTCAGGCTGAATTGGGAGAGGTGGTCGGCCCCGGTAGCCCGGTTGTCACCCTCGCCGATCTCGATCACATCTGGCTGCGCGCCTATATCGCGGAGACCGATCTGGGCCGCATCCATTGGGGCCAGGAGGCGGCCGTCACCACCGACACCTATCCCGGCAAGAAGTATCACGGGCGCATCTCCTTCATCTCCTCCACCGCGGAGTTCACGCCCAAAAGCATTCAAACCTACAAGGAACGCGTGACGCTCGTCTATCGCATCAAGATCGACATCGACAATCCCAATCACGAACTCAAGCCCGGCATGCCGGCCGACGCGCACCTTGCTCTGGCCGCAGTCGCTCCGCAAGCACAGCCTTCCGCCGTCCCCCAAAAATGACCGATCAGCTCCAATCCGCGATTGTGGCCGAAGGGCTTACCAAAAGCTTTCCCGGCGTGCGCGCTGTCGATGCGCTCAGCTTTGACGTGCGCGCCGGAGAAATCTTCGGCCTAGTCGGTCCCGACGGGGCAGGGAAGACGACCACCCTGCGCATGCTCGCCGGCATCATGGCGCCCGATGCGGGCAAGGCCACTGTTGCTGGTTTCAATGTCGTTCGCGATCCCGAGGGCGCCAAGCACGCTCTCAGCTATATGCCGCAGCGTTTCGGCCTGTATGAAGATCTCACCGTCGATGAAAACATCCGCTTCTATGCGGACCTTTTCGGCGTGAAGAAAGCAGAGCGCAGCGCCCGCTCCACGCAGTTACTTGAGGCCGCGGGCATGGGCGAATTTCGCAAGCGTCTCGCGGGCAAGCTCTCCGGCGGCATGAAGCAGAAACTCGGTCTGGTCTGCGCGCTCATTCACCGTCCCAAAGTTGTCCTTCTGGACGAGCCCACGACCGGCGTCGATCCCGTCTCCCGCCGCGACTTCTGGCGCATCCTCTACGAACTGGTCTCGGAAGGCGTGGCGATTCTCACCTCCACCGCCTATCTC